>Ga0164315_10000571_pt1 | contig 25846 bp, 14 predicted proteins | sample GuaBasSedimGuay6_FD_113737 | JGI IMG/M metagenome (GOLD analysis project Ga0164315, IMG submission 113737) | Subseafloor sediment microbial communities from Guaymas Basin, Gulf of California, Mexico - Guay6, Core 4569-2, 0-3 cm | ecosystem: Environmental > Aquatic > Marine > Hydrothermal vents... | reverse complement strand
TGCTTTGGGAGCAGGAGACCGCAAGTTCGAATCTTGCTACCCCGACCAATTGTGAATCAGAGAGTTGCAGAGATGTGGCTCTTTTTTTTTGTAAAAAATAAAACATAATACTAGAACTTATCCCACCAACTTCCTCAACAAATCAATTGCCTCCAATCTTTTACCAGAGTTTATTGCTTTGGTAATCAATCCTAATTCAGGTGATTTGATATCGAATTCATTTATTTTATCAAGCAAATTGAATACTCTGGGGTCTCTTTTTTCCAGAGAGTCAATCAACTCCAGAACTAATTTCTTGAAATCTATCAAATCATGTTTTGTTTCACTTCCAGATTCACTAAACAATTCTTCTACTGACAAAGCTAATTCTTCAAACTTCAGATTAAATAAAACTAAGTCTAACTCAAATTTTGAAACATCTTTATTTAAAACATGTTCCTCAAGTTTTTTAGATATCTCATTAATATCAACAGCTCCAATATTAGCACTCTCTCCTTTAAAGGTATGAATTTTCAAATGTGCTTGCTCAAAATCTCCTTTTACCATTAATTCTTTTACTATTGCTCCCGTTTGGCTGTTGCCTGATATAAACTTTCGAAGCATTTTTCTATAAAGTGCCTCATTATCTCCAAACCTTCGTATAGCAGACTGTATCTGCAAACCTGGAATGGAAAGTGAGGAAACACTTTCTGTTTCCTCTTTTTCAAGCGGGGCATCCTTAACAATTTCATTTCCCGGAGAGATCCATTTTAATAATTTATCATATAATAAATCCGGGTCTATGGGTTTCGTAATAATATCATTAATCCCCACTTCTCTACAATTCATATCAACAATTCCAATTGCATCAGCCGTAATTGCAATAATTGGCAAATCAGTTCTAAACATACGAATCTCCCTTGATGAAGCAAAGCCATCCATAACAGGCATATGCAAATCCATCAATATTAAATCAAAATCATTATGGAGAACCATTTCAACTGCTTCTTTACCATTATGAGCCAATTCAATCTCAATACCCAACTTTTCTATAAGTTCGATTAATACCTGCCTGTTTAGTTCATTATCTTCAACAATTAATAATTTACTTTCAGCAACTGCTGACTTAATCCTTTCAAACTGAGTATCTTTATCATCCTCCAAATGATAGGACATTTTCTCAAAATCAAAAACTGTCAACATTTCTTCCAAAATAACTGAGGGCAATATTGGCTTAGATAGAAAACCACTTATTCCGGCAACATCCTTTTCGCCATAATCATCGCTAGTTCTCGAACAAGTCATCAATATGGTTTTAACAGGTGATGAGATGGTGTTTTTATTCATCTCTACAATTGTATCTATCCCACTTAAACCACTTAATTTTTGATCTATTATCAAAAGATCATATTTTTTTTCCTTTACACTAATTAATACTTCTTCACCAGTTGATACAATATCAACATTAAGTGAGAGTGAATTCAGAATACTGCTAAGTGTTTTAAGAGCGGTTGGTTTGTCGTCGCACAATAGGATATTAATGAATTTTAAATTATCTGAATTTAATTTATCGCTTGTTAATTTCTTTGATTCAATCCCAAGTATACAATCGAAGAAAAAAGTACTTCCTTTACCGGGTTCGCTATCAAGCCAAATACGACCACCCATCATATCGATTATTAATTTACTAATGCTAAGCCCAAGGCCAGTTCCACCATATTTACGTGTTATCGAATTATCTGCCTGCTTAAACTCATCAAACAAAAAAGCAATTTTCTCTTTTTCAATTCCAATACCAGTATCCTGAACAGAGACTTGTAAAAGAAGTTCATCATCACTAATTTTATTAGCAATATCAACATTTATTATCACCTCTCCTGAAAGTGTAAATTTAATAGCATTACTGCATAAATTAGTTATTACCTGGCCAATTCTCAAGGGGTCACCAATAAGCATTTCAGGAATTTTTGGATCAATATTAATTGTAAAGTCCAGATTTTTTTCATGTGCCTGCTGAGCATTTAATACAATAACCGAATTCATAACTACCCCAATGTCAAAGGGAACATTTTCCAGTTGCATTTTACCACCTTCAATTTTAGAAAAATCGAGGATATCATTTATTAAACTAAGCATTGTAGTTGCTGACCTGTCTATCTTTTGCAGATAATCCTGTTGTTTCTTCTCAATAGTATTGTCTTTGGCAAGATGTGTTAACCCTATAATAGCATTTAAGGGAGTACGTATTTCGTGCGACATAGTAGCAATAAACTGGCTTTTTGCCTCGGTCGCCTGTTTTGCAATAATTAGTGCCTCATCAAGATCTTTGGTACGCCTGGCTACCATTTGTTCCAATATTGACTTCTGATTTTTTATAATATTTACTCGCCAGCGAATGATTAACCATATACCCAAAACAAAGCAAATTACATATGCAAACAATGCCCACCATGACAACCACAGGGGTCGTCTTATAACAAATGGATATTTAAATTCCTCACTCCAAATACCTGATTTCCCAATTGCCTTTACTAGAAAAGTATAATGACCAGGAGAAATATTACGGTAATCAGCCATATTAGCCTTACTAAGTAAACTCCAATTATCTTCAAGACCTTGAAGTTTGTATTGATATTTTATGTGATGTGGTCCACTCCAATCGATTGCTGAAAAATTAAAGGTGATGTGATTCTTATCATAAGGCAAACTCAAATTGATTGGATTATTATAAAACTTTGAAACATCTGAAAAATGAATCTCAGGATGAGGAGTTTTATAACCATATTTTAAGCCTTTGAAGTCTATTGTATGATTATTAATTGCAATTCCATTTAAATGAATATGAGGAACATTGCTAGCAGCTTCGAAAGTTATTAAATCAAGCATTGTAAGTGATTTCTCAGTACCTAACCACAAACGGCTTTTATTGTCAAGAATGGCAGAACGTGCGTAAAAATCTAAACCTTTTAGACCATCCAGTTTTTCATAACTGAATATTATAGGCTTATCATACCATACGGAATCTTTGTTCGAATGAATAGTATCAGGAATTATAAGTTGACTTAGTCCATTTATGGTCCCTATCCAGATTGAATTATTTTCATCTAGTGTGAGTGAAAAAACATTGTCGTTACATAAGCCATCTGTTACATCAAAAGTATTGAATGATTTTCCATTAAAATACGATAAACCACCTCCATCAGTACCAAACCACATAACACCATTTTGATCCTGACATATTACCCCTATTCTATTATTTCCCAGCCCCTGATCTGAGGTATAATTAATAAGTGTATCATTGTAGAAATACGAAACTCCACCATCCATTGAGCCAAACCAAAGAGCCTCACTCCTATCCTGAAAAACACATGATATTTTATTGACAATAAGACCATTCGCATTTGTTATGTTTACAAACCCCTCACCATCAAACTTTATCACTCCATTATCAGTAGAAAACCAAATATCACCGGCATTATCCTGTAATATCTCATTAACATGTTTACTATTCATTCCTTGTTCAAGAGAATAATTAGTGAAATTCAATTTGCCTTTTTCAAAATCTTCCCCATCAAGCATACTCACACCATTTCCATAAGTACCAAACCAAAAATTATTTTGACTATCCTGAATAATTGATGTAACAGTATTGTACGCAAGTCCTTGTTCTTCTGTTATATGAAGAATTTTTGTTTTATGTTCTGCATCCTTAGGTTCAGTTAGGATTGATATTCCAGCATTATGGTATGCAATCCAAATCCTACCCATATTATCCTGAAAGACAGTAGTAATATTATGATTAATCAGACCATGTGCCTCCGTAAAGTTCACAAAACTACCTCTATTAAACTTAGTAATGCCCACATCTGTTCCAATCCAAATATTTCCAATTCTATCTTTAAATATTGTACGTAAGTAGTTATCGCTTAAGCCTTCTTTAGTTGTGTAGGTAGAAAATGATTTTCGATTAAAACGACTAATTCCATTACCATAAGAGCCAAACCACATATTATTATCTTTATCTTCTATTATCGATAATATGTCGTTACTCCCTAAACCTTGTTCTGTAGAATAATTTGTGAAGGTTTTACCATCAAATTTAGACACACCACCTCCATTAGTACCAAACCATTGATTACCCTGATGATCTTGCACTATGGATAATACATAATCTGAAGCCAACCCATCATCTTCAGTAAAAGTTGTAAAAGATTTACCGTCAAATTTCTGTACTCCACCTCCAAGGGTAGCAAACCAGATATTACCATCATAGTCCTCAAATAATGAAAATACGTATTCAGCGGCTAACCCACTAGAGGTAGAATAAGTAGTAATAGTTTCACCATCAAATCTTGAAACACCATTCAACGTAGCTAACCAAATATCATTGTTACTATCTTCTATAAAAGCCACTACATAATTTGATGGTAATCCCTGTTTCATATTGTACCTAGTAATTTTTTCACCATCAAAACAAATTGCACCATTATTAGTCCCTGTCCAAATATTTCCTTTACTATCGATTAGCATCGAATAAGTTAATTCCCTTGAGTCTTCTATTCTCATCTCATATTCATCGAAATAATAACCATCATATGATATTAATCCTCCGTTATGCATCCCAAACCACATAACACCATTTGTGTCACTTCCTATGGCTCTCACAAATGGGTTAGGAAGTCCCTGTTCAGAATCCAGAATAGTAATATCATAAATTGCGTCGTCTTTGTACCTGAATGGCATGGCAATAGTTCTCTTCGGACTCTCTGGGATAAAACTAATAGGCGGAAATATTGAGTCATTATGCTGAATTGATACCAAACCTCGTTTAATAACTATTTTATCATAATAAGATAGACTATCTATTGTAATAATTATTTCCTTATCGAGTTGAGTAATTACTGGGAGTCGATCATTTTTAAGAACCTCTACTTTTAATCTATCGTAATTTACTTTAATTATTTCTGGTCTTTTACTTTTTATTGGTAGTTTGCCTTCAAGTTTTTCCTCAATTGTCTGTTGCAGATAAGATATGCCTGGAACAATTTCACTAACTCCAATATACTCAATATCCTTAGGTAAATTACTAGAAAACTTCTCAGGTAACTTGATGCCATTTTCTCCTGGGATCCGTATCTCCAGAGAATCAGTATTCAGATAAACCTTTTTTGGTTTTACAATTGTTGAGACTTCATCATCCTTTGTTTTTTGTTGATTATTTTCAAGTTCTCACCCCTGAAACAAAAAGAATAGGCTTATCAATAAAGTAATAATAGGGTTTATAACTTTCATATTATGTACCATAAAAGGTTAATACAATAAAGATTCTTTTAAAGAACTCGTAAATATACAAAACTATTGATGAACTTTAGCACAAATAAAAAGCCTTGCAAACATAGTCTACAAGGCTTTGTTTCTTATGAATTACTCTTAAGGAAACAATTGTTGTATTTCTTTAACCCAATCCTTAATCCTTTTTCCAGACAGCCTTGCCTGATTTTCCTGATCAAGTAATAAACCGACAAATTCATCATCTTGCAGAGCCATCGACTTCTCAAAAATGTAGCCTTCAGGAGATGTTGATCCAATCAGCCTCCCTCCTCCATTTTCAATAATTTCTGCCATAATTCCCAGCGCATCACCAAAATTCTCAGGATAACCTTTCTGATCACCAAGTCCAAAAAGAGCAAATGTTTTGCCCTTTAATGCCAGGTCTTCAAATTCAGGAACAAACTCATCCCAATAATTTGGTAACTCACCGTCAAACCAGGTAGGAAGACTTAATATAAAATTATCATATTTCATAAAATCCTTTCCGGTGATATCTTCAGCATTTAGCATATCAATCTGAGCTCCTTCAAATTCAGCAACAATCTTTTTTGCTGCTTTTTGAGATTTTATCGTATTGAAACTATATATAATTGCTATCTTCTTCATATTTAATATATTAGTAATTTAACAGTTCTTTTGCTGCTAAAAGAATTTTATCATTATTTGGCAAAATAGCCGCCTCCAGTATTCTGTTAAAGCCAACCGGGGTAAACTCCGACCCTACCCTTTTAACAGGAGCATCAAGATATTCAAAAGCCTTTTCACTAATCAATGATGCTATCTCTCCACCAAAACCGGCAAAGACTTTATCTTCATGAACAACCAAGACTTTATTAGTTTTTTTTACTGTTTTTAAAATGCCCTTCTCATCGAGTGGAGTAATTGATCTCAGGTCGAGGACCTCTACGCTTACTCCAAGTTCATTCTTAAGTATTTCAGCTACCTCTAAACACATATGAGTTGTATTACCATAGGTGATAATACTTAAATCAGAACCTTCTCTTCTAATTCTTGATTTACCAAAAGGAACTTCAAAATCATCAGGGATGGCAGTTGCTGCTTTTGGAGCATTATACAATGCTTTAGGTTCCATAAATACAGTAATTCCTCTTGAGCGAATAGATGTTCGTAGCAAACCTGCAGCATCATCTGCAAAAGAAGGATATACAATTCTAACACCCGGGAAAGTTGCCAAGGCCCCCTCAATATTTTGTGAGTGATAAAGTCCACCACCAATATATCCTCCCGAAGCCAGACGTACCGTAATATTAGGTACAAATGCACCATTACTTCGCCAATAATCATGAGAAGCTTCCACAAACTGTTCCATTGCAGGCCAGAAATAATCGGCAAATTCAGCACCTTCAACTACAACTCTGATTTTATCATTAAAACGTGTCATTCCGTTTGCGGTTCCCATAATATAATCTTCTGCAATGGGGGCATTGAAAACCCTCTCTTTGCCAAATTCCTCTTGCATGCCTTTGGAAACATTAAATATCCCACCTTTATCCTTATTGGCCATATCCTGACCCCATAAATATGTGTCAGGATTATGTCGGAATTCTGCCTTAAGTGTCTCATTTAGAGCCTCAATTAATTTTTTTGGTTCTGATTCAATATTATGAATTCCTTCAGGATATTTCTTAGTCTCATAAGCATCTGGCAAAACAAAATCATAAATGGTAGCTGGGTCAGGATCAGGGGCAGCAAGAGCCTCTTTTCGAGCTTGCTTTACCTCTATTTTGACCTGCTCTTCTATTTCTAAAATTTCCTTTTCGTTAAGTCTGTCATATCTTAGCAACATACGTCGAAATTTGCCAAGCGGATCATATTCTCGTGCGTAATTAATTTCATAATCATCACGATAAAGTTCATGACGATCGGAGTTTGAATGAGAATGCATTCTTACACAGTTAGCCTGTACAATCACGGGTATTTGATTTTTATGAGCATACCTCCTCGCTTCAATCATAGCATTCATTGAATCAAAAACATCTTTTCCATTACAATGAAATATTTCAAGATTCTTAAATCCCGTAAAATTATTTGCTACTTTTCTATTGGCTGTCTGATCTTTTTTAGGCACTGAAATCCCATACCCATTATCCTGAAATACAAATACCACCGGAAGTTTTTCGTTTGAGGCACCGTTTATGGCCTCATAAACATAACCTTCGGAAACTGAGGATTCGCCCTGAGAACTAAACACAACACCATCTGACTTATATGTTTTAATCGCCCTGGCTGTACCAGCAGCAATCTGCGTATGATTTCCTGTACACGAGGATACATTATGAATATTCCACTCTGGTTTTGCAAAGTGATTGGACATATGTCGTCCACCACTAGCCTTATCAGTTGCTTTAGAAATACCATTTAGAATAATCTCCGTGGGGGTTAAACCTGCAGATAATACTGTAAGCATATCACGATAATAGGGAAACATATGATCAGTTTCCTTATTAAAAACCTGACCTATCGCCAATTGAATACCATCGTGACCGGCATAGGGCGCATGATAACTCCAACCTATTGCCTGCTTTAGGTAGTTTGGTGCTTTGTCATCGATTATACGCCCAAGGCTCATTAAATAGAACCACTTCTTCAGCGTTTCTTTATCGGTTAATTTTATTGAATGTAAGCTTGGATAAGCTTTATTATACTTTGTCATTTTACTATTTCTTTAAACTGTTCTGTTTGTATCAAAATTTTCAAGGTATAAGGCTACTTGCTGAAGAAATGCACCACCAAGTGCTCCATCCACAATACGATGATCATAAGAAAGAGAGAGATACATTTTATGTCGAATGGCAAGGAAATCTCCCTCATCAGTTTCAACAACAGAAGATTTCTTAACAATAGCACCTGTTGCAATTATTGCAACCTGAGGCTGATTTATTACAGGTGTTCCCATCAGATTATTAAAAGTTCCAAAATTTGTAATACTAAATGTACCTCCCGTAACATCATCTGGAGATAATTTATTTTCTCTGGCATTAAGGGCAAGTGTATTTATATCTGTGGCTAATCCTACCAGATTTTTCTGATCTGCATTTTTAACAACCGGAACAATTAGATTCCAGTCTGGCAGAGCAACAGCAATGCCAACATTTACCTCACTTCTAAAAATAATATTTTCACCATCAGTTGATGCATTTACCTGGGGGAAGTCTCTCAATGCTTTTGCCACTGCTTCAGTAAAAATTGGCATATAGGTGAGTTTCTGACCAAATTTTCTTAGAAACTCATCTTTTATTTTTTTGCGCCATAGAACCATTTCAGTAACGTCAACCTCAATAACTGATGTAACATGAGCAGAAGTTTTCACCGACATAAGCATATGGTCAGCAATTAGTTTACGCATACGACTCATTGGAACTACTCTATCACTAGTACTCACAGCAATATTTTGTTTTCTGTTATTTGCAATACTTCCTTCAGAAATAGTTATTACTTCTTCTTTCCTGTTTTCAAGATATTTCAAAACATCATTTTTGCTCACACGTGCATTCGCTCCTGTACCTTCAATTTCATCCAACTCCTTAATACTTATCCCTTCCTTTTTTACAATTGTTTTGACTAAAGGGGAGTAAAATCGTAATGTTTTTTCTTTTTTGGTTTTTACAGCTTCCTTTTTTCCTTCTGTATTGAGAGTTTGTTCTTCCTCGTTATTATGATCTACCTCATTTTCTGAAACTTCTCCGTCAAGGGAGATAACCGCAATGATTTCCCCTACGGCAACAAGATCATTCTCCTTATAATTCAGTTTTATCACTTTCCCTTCAACCGGAGAAGGTATTTCTGAGTCGACTTTGTCAGTGGCTAGTTCGACGATTGGCTGATCCTCCTCAATTGTATCACCAACATTTACAAACCATTTTGTAATTGTTGCTTCTTCTACACTTTCACCAAGTTTTGGCATTATGATATTAAAATTCGCCATTGCTATTTTATATTATTAATAAGTTGCAAAAATACAACCATTATTAATAACCATTATTAATAAGAATAAAAATTGTAATTCTTTAACTATTACATAGTTAGTTAGTTCTTGATGAAAAATCATTTTTTTTATTAAAAGGTATTGACAAAACAAATAATATGATTATCTTTGCAGTGCTTGTTTTGTTTGTTTTTCATAATTGGACCCACCATTATGGTCGCCTGATCATTGGTGGGTTTTTATTTTTTACCTACCACAATTAAAAAAAACACAAAGATTATTCTATTAAATAGGTTTGACCTTCCTTAGACAAATGGGTATTTGGGAAAAATTTCCTGGCCTCGTCAAGCAAGATTGTTGTATCATTATACCTTGCAGAGAAATGACCAAGTAAGAGTTGTGAAGAATTGGATAATTTTGCTATTCGTGCAGCTTGCGCTGCTGTGGAATGCAATTTATCATCAGCCACCTGCTCCATTAAATTATTAAACGTAGCCTCATGATACAGAATTGTTACATCTTTTATATGTTTTACAATTGATTCATCATAAGCCGTATCAGAACAATAAGCATAGGATAATGGCTTCCTTGGGGAATCGGTAATCTGATCATTAGGATAAACCTGAGCCTCACTATCAACAAAATCTTGACCTTGCTTTATTTTGATAATTTGCTCTGAATTCAATTTCTTTTCAATCACAAATTTCTTCTTAATCTTACGCAATAATGGTTTCTCCCGCAAAACAAAACCCCAACAAGGAACAGAATGTTTCAAAGGAAATGATTTTATGCTAATATTATCATTTTCAAAGAGTGGCCGGTCAGCATAATTCTCCAGTTGCTCAAATACTAATTTATACTTAAGAATTGTTTTGGTAATCTGAAGTTGATGAAGTATTAATTCTTCGAGTTCAGCCGGGGCAAAAACTGTTAATGGTTTTTCTCTTCCATATAGATGAAATGTTGATATTAAGCCTATTAATCCATAAAAATGATCACCATGTAAATGGCTAATAAATATATTTTCTAGTTTTCGATATCTGATTTTAAATTTAACCAACTGCATTTGTGTTCCTTCTCCACAATCAAATAAAAACTGATTTCCTTCATATGTAAGAAGTTGACTACTTGGATTGCAATGTGCGGTAGGAACTGCTGCCCCATTTCCAAGAATAGTAAGTTTTAAGTTGGTCACAAGATAAATTTAAACATTAAAAGTAATAAAATTTGGTGATATGGGTACTGTTGCTTCTATGACATCTGTTGTTTTACTGCAAAAATTAAACAAAAAAAGTCCCTCCGATTATTCGAAGGGACTTTATATGATAGAGTGAAAAAACTATTTGTTCTTCTTTTCCTCTTTTTCGAGGTCAGATTTAAGACTGGCAAGAACACCAAGGTCTCCAAGTGTTGTTTTTTCCAACTTTTCGTTAACATTCTTAACAACACGCTTAGCAGTTTTTGCATCAGCACCAGCTTTGACTTTAGCATTGAATTTAGCTGTCTTTTGCTCCTCTTCAAACAATCGTGAGTGAGATAAAATAATCTTCTTACTATCTTTTGAAAATTCGATAACTTTAAATTCAATTGTCTCATCAGCTTTAACCTGTGAGCCATCTTCTTTCTTCAGGTGACGCTTTGGCGCAAAACCTTCAACTCCATAAGGAAGTGAAACAAGTGCTCCTTTTTCGCCCATATTTATAACAGTACCTTTGTGAACTGAATCAACTACAAATACAGTTTCAAATACATCCCAAGGATTTTCTTCCAGTTGTTTGTGTCCAAGACTTAATCTACGGTTATCCTGATCAACATCAAGAACAACAACATCAATTGATTCCCCAACTTTAGTAAATTCAGCAGGATGCTTTATTTTCTTTGACCATGAAAGATCACTGATATGAATCAATCCATCAACACCTTCTTCAATTTCAACAAATATTCCAAAGTTTGTAAAGTTTCTCACTTTAGCTGAATGCTTTGAATTAACCGGATACTTTGTAGCAATATCTTCCCATGGATCAGGTATAAGTTGTTTCATACCCAATGACATTTTTCTTTCTTCACGATCCAGTGTAAGGATTACAGCTTCTAGTTCCTGTCCTACTTTTAGGAAGTCCTGTGCAGAACGTAGGTGCTGTGACCATGACATTTCAGAAACGTGGATAAGTCCTTCAATACCTGCAGCAATCTCGATGAATGCACCGTAATCTGCAATAACAACAACCTTACCTTTTAATTTATCGCCAACCTTCATATTCTCATCAAGGGCATCCCATGGATGAGGAGTAAGTTGTTTAAGTCCAAGAGCAATTCGTTTTTTATTATCATCAAAGTCAAGAATAACAACTTTAATCTTCTGATCAAGTTCAACAATTTCTTCCGGATGTGAAATACGTCCCCATGAAAGGTCTGTAATATGAATCAATCCGTCAACACCACCAAGGTCGATAAATACACCATAAGAAGTGATATTTTTAACAATTCCTTCAAGAACCTGTCCTTTTTCAAGTTTAGAAATAATCTCTGCTCTTTGTGCTTCAAGTTCGTCCTCTATAAGTGCTTTATGTGAAACCACAACGTTCTTATATTCATGATTGATTTTAACAACCTTGAATTCCATTGATTTGTTTACAAAAACATCGTAATCACGAATAGGTTTAACATCAATTTGTGAACCTGGTAAGAATGCCTCAATTCCAAATACATCAACAATAAGACCACCTTTGGTACGTGATTTAACAAAGCCTGTTATAACTTCATCCTTGTCGAATGCTTCATTTATACGATCCCATGATTTAAGGATACGAGCCTTTTTATGGGAAAGAACCATCTGTCCTGACGCATCTTCTTGTACCTCAACATAAATATCAACTGTATCACCAGGTTTTAAATCCGGATTATACCTGAATTCATTTCTGGCAATCACTCCGTCTGACTTATAGCCAATGTTTACAACAACTTCACGGCTTGATAATGAAACAACAGTACCTTCAATCACTTCGTGCTCATTTATAGAACTTAATGACTGAGTATAAAGATCTTCAAGTTTTGATCTTTCTTTTGCTGTATAAATATCAGTTTTAGTATTTAATGCTTCCCAATCAAACTCCTTTGGTTCATTTGATTTCTCCTCTGGCTTTTCTTCAGCAACTACTTCTTCAACCTTAGTTTCTTCAACAACTGCTTCAACCTTAGTTTCTTCAACAACTGCTTCAACCTTAGTTTCTTCAACAACTGCTTCTTCTTTTTTCTCGGCAACTACTTCTTCAACCTTAGTTTCTTCAACAACCGCTTCTACTTTGGCCTCGTCAGCAACTACTTCTTCTTTTTTCTCGGCAACTACTTCTTCAACCTTAGTTTCTTCAGCAGCAACTTCCTTAACTTGTTCTTTAGTTTCTTGTTGCTCAACTTCTTCAGCAACTTTTTTTTCTTGATCTGACATTAAAATATTCCTGTGTTTTACTCAACCGCCCGATTCTTGTGATATAAAACGGATTAATAATAAAATTAAAGTTTCTAAGAATTTGCATAATTAATTATGCATCATCCGGACCTCTTAAAAACGGGCTGCAAAAGTATATATTTTTTCTCAAAAATAAAACATCTTTTAACGATTTATTTTTTTAGTAAATTATTGACAATCAGTTCTAAACAAACTCACTTCCCTCCTATGATAAAACAACAGTATTTCGATTGCAATAAAACTTAATATAACACTCCTATTAATAGTATATTTGCCGATTCTAATAATGTGAATTTTTATTGTAATTTGGATTGATTTCCAGCAACTTAAATAAATTATGGCTCTTAATTGTGGTATAATAGGATTATCAAATACAGGAAAAACTACAGTTTTTAATTGTATGTCGAACACAAAAGCAGAAAGTTCAAATTATGCTTTTAGTGCAACAAAATCAAATAAAGGAATTGTAGAGGTACCTGATCAAAGGCTCTATGAAATTGACAAACTCATAAAGTCCATAAAGGTTATTCCGGCCACGGTTGAAATAGTTGATGTTCCAGGACTGGCCAAAGGAGCTAATAAGGGAGAGGGTGTTGGTAATAAGTTTTTAGCCGACATACAACAAACTGATGCTCTTATTCATGTTTTAAGGTGTTTTGATGATGACAATCTTGCACATATTGAAGGATCTGTAGATCCTATTAGAGATATGGAGATTGTAGATTTTGAATTACAAATAAGAGACCTGGATTTGGTTGAAAGGAAAATCACCAGGATGGAGAAACTTATCAAATCGGGTGATAAGGATGCAAAAAAAGGTATTGAAGTTCTGGAAAAATATAAAGAGCACTTTGAAAATTTTGAAAATGCCAGAAGCATAGATATTAAGGAAGATGATAAAAAGTATGTAAAAGAACTACTTCTATTGACTGAAAAGCCAATAATTTATGTTTGTAATGTTGACGATCCTTCAGCAACAACAGGAAATGATTATACAAAGCTTGTTCAAGAAAAACTTTCTAACGACTCAGCCGGAATCTTAATTATTGCGGGCAAACTTGAGGAGGAAATAGCTGAACTTGATGATATTGAAGATCGTACTGAGTTTTTAAACGATGCAGGACTCACAGAACCAGGAGTTAATAAACTCATAAGAGCGGCCTATGATGCATTAAATCTTCAGGCATTTTTCACTGCCGGCCCAAAAGAAGTCAGAGCCTGGACAATAAAAAAAGGAATGACTGCACCTCAGGCATCAGGTGTAATACACAGCGATCTGGAGAGAGGTTTTATTCGTGCGGAAGTAATGAAATATGCAGATTTTATTGAACTTGGTTCTGAACAAGCCGTAAAAGATAAAGGCAGATTTCATGTTGAAGGTAAAAATTATATTGTGGAAGATGCCGATATTATGCACATAAGATTTAACGTATAACTCAGATTAGCAGTTCGTATACTCAACCTAAGTCGCGCAACACTTTCTCTATATCCGAAATTTTAAAAGGTTTGGCCACGAAATCATCCATTCCACTTTCAATGCATTTATCCCTTTCAGAATTAAGGGCGTTTGCTGTAAGAGCAACTATTCGGGTAGGGTTTAAATTATTCTCATTTTCAATTTGCCTGATCTTTCTCGTTGCTGTAAATCCATCCATAATAGGCATCTGAATATCCATTAGTATTAAGTCAGGTTTAATTTCCTCAAACTTATCAACTGCTTCCTGGCCATTTTCAGCAATTATTACATCATGTTTGAATGGCTTAAGAACTCCAACTCCTATTTTTTGATTAATGATATTATCCTCAACCAAAAGTATTTTGATTAGTTTACCACTTGACTTATATGGCTTCAAATTGCTTTGTCCAGTTGCTGTCAGGTTTTTATCTCTCGGCTCATTAGCTGCAGCAACTAATTCTACAGTAAACCAAAATTCTGAGCCAACACCTTCCTGGCTTTCCACTCCAATTTCACCACCCATCATTTCAACAAGATTTTTTGAGATTGCCAGCCCCAGACCTGTACCTCCGTATTTTCTTTGAGTTGACTTACTAACCTGGCTAAATGTTTTAAAGAGTTTTTCCTTATCCTCATCCGATATCCCAATTCCAGTATCTATAACGCTAATTTTTAATCTATGATTATTATTCATGGAGCGGATATTCTCGACATTTAATTCCACTTTCCCCTTAACCGTAAATTTCAGTGAATTATTCATGAGGTTCAGAATTATTTGCTTCAGCCTCAGGGGATCTCCCAAATAATAATTTGGAACATTATCATTAACCTGTAAAGTGAGTTCATCTTCCTGCTCAGACGCTTTAATACTTAGAATATCGACAGCCTCACTTAATAAATCCCGAAGATTAAACCGAATACTCTCAAGTTTGATCTCCCCTGCTTCAATTTTAGAAATATCAAGGATATCATTAATAATTGATAAAAGATTTTCTCCGGAAACAGTCATTATATTTAGCAAATCCGTTTGTTCCTGCGTCAGTTCAGTACATTTAAGCAATTCGGTCACACCAATAATCCCATTCATGGGAGTACGAATTTCGTGCGACATGGTGGCTAAAAACAGACTCTTAAGAAAGTTTGTTTTTTCAGCGGCTTCTTTAGCTATCTGAAGTTTGGCATTTGATAATTCTAATTGCTTTTTATGCTCGTATAAATCAAGAAAGACTTTCACCTTTCCCCTTAGTATAGATGGAATGATAGGTTTGGAAATAAAATCTACGGCTCCTGTTTCAATTCCTTTCACAACATAAAATTCATCCTTATGAATGGCTGAGACAAAGATTACAGGAAAATATGCAATGTTAGGGTCATTTTGGATTAACTCAACTGTTTCATAACCATCCATATCAGGCATTTGGATATCAATAATACCCAATGCAAATTCATGCTTTAAAGTTAATGCCAAAGCATCGTTACCGGATAAGGCCCTAATAAATTCCACATTACTGTTCTTTAAAACAGTTTCCAGTGCAATAAGATTAGGAAGCTTATCGTCAACAATTAATATTTTTGGTAATCCATGCATTCCAATTATTTATATAACCATACCCTCATTAATGAAAGTAATCTATCAATATCAATGGGCTTAGCCATATAATCGCTTGCACCTGCATCAATACATTTTTGCTTATCACCTTTCATTGCTTTTGCCGTTAAGGCAATGATTGGTGTTTTCGCAAAAGTTTTCATTTTCCTGATTTTTTCCATGGCCTCATAGCCATCCATAACAGGCATCATAATATCCATTAATATCAGATCAACTCCTGTTTCTTTTTCCAGAATTTCTATTGCTGTCTTTCCATTATCAGCCCTGAGAACTTTCATTTCATTTTTTGTCAGAAGACTTGTCAAGGCAAAAACATTTCTCATATCATCATCAACAACAAGAATTTTTTTATCACGAAAACTTTCTTCCTGATTATACAGTGATTTTATAATTTTTTGCTGATTATCAGGCATATCGGCAACAACTCTATGCATAAATAATGATGTCTCATCCAAAAGTCTGTCTGCAGATTTTACACCTTTAATTATTACAGTTTCTGCGTATTTTTCTAGTATTTCATTTTCTTCCCTTGTGATCTCTTTCCCCGTATAAACAATTATTGGAGGATGCTGTAAGTTTTGACTTTCAATTTTTTCAATCACCTCAAATCCTGTCATATCCGGCAGGCCAAGATCGAGAATCATACAATCATAACTGTTATTTGCCAACAATTCTAAAACTTGCTTTCCATTTATAGCATCGGTTATGGAAATTCCATCCTCCCCTATTATTTTTTTTATAACTAGTCTTAAATTGTCATCATCCTCAACTATAAGAAGACTCTTTAAATCTTTATTAATATAGTCACGAATTTTCTCGAATGCCATATTAATTGACTCCCTTTCAACTGGTTTCTGCAGAAAGCCTATAGCTCCATTTTTATTTGAATCAACTACTGCATCCTCTCCAGATATAATGTGAACCGGGATATGTCGTGTTTCCGGATCATCCTTTAAGAGTTTTAACACTCCCCAGCCATTAATGCCCGGCAACTTTATATCAAGAATTATTGCCACCACACCCTTATTTTTAGAAATAATGAGGCCTTCTTCACCTGTGGACACAGCGATTCCCTTAAAACCATTATTATGACATTCCTTCAGTAATATTTTTGCAAAAGTAGGATCATCTTCTATTACCAGGATAAAATCCTCATCCTTTTTTAAATTTATGGAGTCATCAACTACAAAAGAGTTTTCTTTATGATATGTAATAATTTCACTTTTCTCAGGTTTCTTTTGTTTTTTTGGTGTTATTTCAGGCTTATCATCATCCTTAACATTTAAACTCTCACTAACTTCTCCTTTTTTTAATGCAAGAGGCAGATAAATCGTGAAAGAAGACCCTTCTCCAACTTCACTTTTTAATTGGATTTCACCTTTTAATAATTTTGCCAATTCCTTTGAAATTGATAATCCAAGTCCTGTCCCCCCAAAATTCTTAGAAATACTTGTATCTGCTTGTTGAAATGCCTCAAATATTTGTAATTGCTTATCCTTTGGTATTCCAACACCTGTATCCTCAACTGTAATTGCAAAACTCTTATCAACTTCCAATCCACTATAAATTAAGTCTGTGTCCTTGTGAACATTATGAAACCTGACTTTAATACCGCCCTTAGATGTAAATTTAATTCCATTTGAAACGAAATTCTTAAGTATTTGCTCCAGTTTCTGCTGGTCGGTTTGAACAATTTTTGTCAGGCTTTCATCAATTTCAACATCGAGGGAAATTCCTTTCTGACTGGTAATATGTTTGAAATAGTGCAGAACAGTATCGGCAACGTTTTGTAACTCAACATTCTCAATATTTAATGTCATTTTTCCTGATTCTATCTTTGATAAATCAAGAATATCATTAATCATTGTTAACAGATCTTTTCCACTTTTATTAATAATCTCAGCAGCCTCCACCTGATCGTCAGAAAGATTTCTGGTTGTATTATCCGCAAGATCACGAGATAGGATTAGTAAACTATTTAAAGGTGTCCTGAGTTCATGGGACATATTTGCAAGAAAATCAGACTTATACTTGCTGGCAACACCAAGTTCATTTGCTTTTCTTTCCAGGTCATTACGTGCATTTTCTAATTCCAGATTTTTTTCACCTATATCAGCTTTCTGCTGTTCAAGAGACTTTGTCTTTACTTCAAGTTCCTCATTTGTTACTCTTAGTTCTTCCTGCTGCGTCTGGAGTTCTTCTTCCGAAACTCTTAAAGCTTCAGTTTGTGTTTTGAGTTCTGAATTTGAACTTAACAGTTCTTGTTGCTGCTCCTTGAGTTCTGCAGCCATCTGCTGTGTTTTAGACAGAAGTTCCTGCATTTCTGTTCTCAGGCTTATGGATCTGAAAGCAATGGCAATACTCTCAGAAACCTGGTTTACAAATCCCGTTTGATCATCATTAAACTTATGTATCGAACCAAGTTCCACAACTCCTACTACCTCCCTTTGATAAATCAACGGAACAATTAAAATACTTGAGGGCTTGCTTTTTCCAAGACCAGACTTTATTTCAAAGTAATTTTCTGGTATATCATTAAAAATAAGTATCTTTTTTTCCAAAGCAGCCTGACCAACTAATCCTTCTCCTAGTTTAAATTTAGTTGACCCCACTTCTTTATTATCATATGCATAGGAAGCCACCAGCTTAATTACTTTATTTTCATTAAAATAAACGGCAGCAATTTGAATATCAAGAATTTCTGCAAGACTGATAAGAATCTCGCTTCCTAATTGTTCAAATGACTTCTCCCCCTGCAACACCTCCCCTACTTTAACAATCGATTCTTGCAACCAATTGTTTTTGTCAGTAATAGATTTAAGATCACGTAATCGGTTACGCATATTAACAAGGGCATTTCCAAGCAGGTCATTATTACTCAAAGGGGTGAATTTTTCATTTAAATTACCCTCACCTATACTATTTGCAAAGTTAGAACTAGCCTTCAGGGAACTTATAAGTGTATTTACTGCGCGTCCCATTTCAGCAAGTTCATCATGGGTATTGATAATAATGTTTTCTGTCTCCTTCACATTTCCCGCAGCAAGATCATTCAGCACTTTTGTTGTGGCAATCAAAGGCCTGGTAATCATTCTGGCAACCATCCATGTAATTAAGGCTAATATTAATATACCCAACATACCAATAAGGAAAGAAATAAATGAGTCATGCCTGACCTTTTCAAGTATAACATCATTTGGGACTACTATTCCTAAGTACCAATAATTGGGTGAATTACCCAGTGTTAAAGGAGCAAATGAAACATAAAATTTATTTCCTTCTTTGTTATTATAAAAATATGAGAAACTTTTACCGACTTTTAAACTCTTTAGAATATCAAAATCCAGATTCGTTGCAACATCAATATCTGTTATATTTTCAATTTTATGAGTGTGTAACTGAGAATGGCTGAATAGCATTCCCTCCGATGAAATCATTAAGGAGTAACTCCCTTCAAACGGACTTATATCTTTGGTAATCTCTTCAATTTTTTTTAGTTCCACATCTATACCTACCAGACCAATATATCTTCCTTCATCCATTATTGGTACACAAACACTTGCTTCAAGTATTTCATCTGTTTTATCTCCTGAATACGAATAATAATATGGCTCAGTAAGAATTTCAGTAGGATTTGCTTTTATATCATAGTAAACTCCTGTAGGGTTGTCAGCTGTATCAATAATTTCGGCAATATGTTTAATTTGATCTGCTTCTTTGTAAAAAGTAAATGATTCACGGCCATGTTCTTTTTTATAGGTGGGGTCAATATTATTAAGTTCCCAGTCTCCCCATACTGAGACATACTTAGAGTTATTTTCCAAAACATTCAATAAGGTCTTATTGTAGATGGCCACCCTCTGATCTCTTGTAAATTTTCTATAGTCAGAAAATGTAAGCACTATTGTTCTGGCAACAGCAAAATCACCTTCCAATTCCGATCTCACCATATTAGCATACTCTCTGGCATTCGCATCTACAAAATTAAATGCTCTTTCAGAAGCATAATTCTCAGTTTTAGAAATGATATAAAAAAGAACTACCATAAATATTAGTATGGTAGTTGAAAGAATATAAATTAAAAACTTAGTCCTTAATTTTGTATTAAATAAGCTTGGTCTGTTTATTTTCATTTGCTGCCTTAAGATTTTATAATAACTCTTCTATGGTTGTTATCAGTTGATGAATTTTTACCGGTTTCGCCATAAAGCCATCACAACCAGCATCAAAACATCTAATCCTCTCATCATTAAGAACATAGGCGGTTTGAATAATAATTGGAATATGAGGATTTATCTTCTTGATTTCTCTGGTTGCTTCGATGCCGTTCATAATTGGCATATTAATATCCATTAATATCAAATTCACAATATCCTTTTTATTAACGATATCAATTGCCTCAACTCCATTCTTTGCGTAAAGAAGTTTTGCTTTGGTTTTTTTAAGTGCAGCCTTATAATACATGATACTTGTATCTGTATCCTCAACTACTAGTACTGTTTTCCCTGTCCAATCAGTCAATTTTTTACCCCCTAACATTTTGCTATATATTTTTATTTTGATACTAAATACACTTTGTAAATATAAAAAAAAATCTATTTCAGAAAAATTTCCTTCTTTTTAATAATCCTTAAATAGAGAATCTCAATTTATACTGTTCATTTTCCCTAATCTTAACACTAACCCACGATATTAAATGGAATTTCATCAACAATCAATACTATCATATGGTTGTTTTTTGTCATATTAATTTATTCTTCCAATTATATTTTCAATTAACTGTTTAAAACAATGCTAAGTTAAACTTTTTGAGGAAAATATTGAATATCCAGATTAAAATCGTTTTGAAGCAATAAAAAAAAGCGAACCATATTATGATTCGCTTTTTTAACGTAAGAAATAATTAATGCTGATTTCCCTATTACTGAATAAAAATAAGGCCTTTACTGTCAGCATCAATTTTCACATTCGATTTTGCATCCACACTTCCGTCGAGTATAAGTTTGGATAAATGGTTTATCACTTTTCGCTGCAAAACTCTTTTTACGGGCCTTGCGCCAAGTTGAGGGTCGTAGCCTTCTTTTGCCAGATACAATATTGCTTCCTTGGTAAATTCCAACTGTATGGCATTTTTTGCAAGATTTTTAATAAGGCTTTTAACAAGTATTTTTACGATATCAACTATCTCATTCTGCATCAATGGTTTAAACATGATAATTTCATCTATCCTATTTAAAAACTCAGGTCTGATACTTGACTTTAAGAGTTTATTCAACTGTAATTTTGTTTCTTCTATTATCTGTTCCAGATTATCTTCATTTACATCCATAAAATTTTGTTGAATGATATCAGAGCCAATATTTGAAGTCATAATTATTATAGTATTCTTAAAATCAACTACTCTTCCTTTATTATCTGTTAGTCGTCCATCATCAAGAACCTGAAGCAAAATATTAAATACATCGGGATGTGCTTTTTCAATCTCATCCAATAGCACTACCGAATATGGCTTTTTCCTAACGGCCTCAGTCAATTGACCACTTTCGTCATAGCCAACATATCCCGGAGGTGCTCCAATAAGTCTAGATACTGAATGCCTTTCCTGATATTCCGACATATCAATCCTAATCATTGAGTTTTCATTATTGAATAGGAATTCTGCAAGGGTTTTGGCAAGTTCTGTTTTACCAACACCGGTTGTTCCCATAAAAATAAAAGAGCCAATGGGTCTGTTCTCATCCTGTAATCCTGCTCTGCTGCGCCTAATGGCATCGGAAAGCGCAGTAATTGCCTCCTCCTGACCAACAACCCTTTTATGAAGTTCATTTTCAAGATTCAATAGTTTTTCTCTTTCATTCTGGAGCATCCTGTTTACAGGGATACCTGTCCAACGTGATACTACTTCTGCAATATCTTCAGCATCTACTTCTTCATTTATCAATGGGTTCTCTCCCTGAGTATCCTTTAATTCTTTTTTCTTTAACTCAAGATTATTACTAATTTTAATAAGTTGTCCATATCTCAGTTCAGCAACCTTACCAAAATCACCATCACGCTCTGCTTTTTCTGCCTCTAGTTTAACATTTTCAATTTCAGCCTTAAAATTTTGTATTTCATCAACAAGTCCTTTTTCATTTTGCCATTCTGCTCTCAGCCGATCACGATTATCTTTTAAGTTAGCCAGCTCTTTATTAACAGATTCTATTTTGCGTTTATCTTTTTCACGTTTAAAAGCCTCACGCTCAATTTCCAATTGGATATATTTCCTTTCAATTATTTCAAGTTCCTCAGGAACTGAGTTTATCTCCAACTTCAGTTTAGATGCAGCCTCATCCATAAGGTCTATAGCCTTATCAGGTAAAAATCTATCGCTGATATATCTGCTGGAAAGTTCAACAGCGGCAATCACAGCATCATCGAGTATCCTCACCTTATGATGTGTTTCATACCTTTCTTTTAAGCCACGCAAAATTGAAATTGCAGATTCTCTTGATGGTTCATCAACAATTATTGTCTGAAACCTTCTCTCCAAAGCCTTATCTTTTTCAAAGAATTTTTGATATTCCTGAAGGGTAGTTGCTCCTATTGCATTTATTTCGCCTCTTGCAAGTGCAGGCTTTAAAATATTTGCTGCATCCATTGCTCCTTCTGATTTTCCAGCACCAACAAGGGTATGGATTTCATCAATAAACAAAATCAATTCACCTGCTGCATCAACAACTTCCTTAATTACGCTTTTTAATCTCTCCTCAAACTCACCTTTGTATTTAGCTCCGGCTATCAGTGATCCCATATCAAGAGAATAAAGAGTTTTATCCTTCAAATTATCTGGAACATCTCCATTAACTATACGTCGGGCAATTCCTTCTGCAATAGCAGTTTTTCCAACGCCGGGTTCTCCGACTAGGATTGGATTGTTCTTGGTTCGTCTCGACAATATTTGCAAAACTCTTCTTATCTCGTCATCTCTGCCAATTACAGGATCAAGTTTCCCAGAAGTCGCCATCTCATTTAGATTGATAGCATAACGCTTAAGCGCATTATATTTATCTTCTGAGTTGGGAGTATCAGATTTTGCTCCTTTGCGTAATTCCTTGATCGCAAGTTCAATTTCCTTTATCTTCACTCCTGAATCAGTAAGAATATCTTTCGCTTTGCTTTTATAATCTAATAACGATAACAGTAAATGCTCCACTGAAACATACTCATCAGCAAACTTCTTTAAAAAATTAAATGATCTCTTGATAGTTTCCTTGCTCTCGTTGGTGAAATATTGGTCACCACCTTTTACCTTTGGCTGGGAACTCAATTGTGCATTAATAGTTTGGTTAATAATATCAATATTGGCTCCTGTTTTTTTAAGTAAAAATGGTACAACATTATCATCAACCTCCAAAAGAGATTTCAGAAGATGTAGATTATCAACCCCCTGATGCTCCATTACTGAAGCAAGTTCCTGGGAATGTTGTATCACTTCCTGTGTTTTTATGGTTAATTTATCATAGTTCATATCTGTATATTTTATTGTTTCACTTATATCATCAAATTGTAATCCTTAAGAGGATAATTAATCAAAACCGGAACATTTGTCATATAAATATATCAAAACCTGACATTAAGTCCTGTTTATCAGTATGTTATTGTCAATATTTCAGTTTTTTATCACATACAATCAACAATAAAATTAAATTCCCCACGTTGGGGAAATAAACTATTTTCGCAGCGAAATTTTTGTTTATGAAAAGTGATAACAGAACTACTCTTGTAATTGGGGGAAGTGTGAACCCTGAACGCTACTCTAATAAGGCCATTAAGAAACTTATTAGTTACGGTAATAAGGTTTCATCAATTGGTTTAAGAGAAGGAGAAGTAAGCGGAATAATGATTGAAACAGGAATGCCTGAATACAAAGACATACATACTGTAACGATGTATTTAGGGGCAGCCAGACAAAGTCAGTATTTTGAATATATAATGGATTTAAAACCTAAAAGAGTCATTTTTAATCCCGGCGCTGAAAATCATGAATTTGCCGAAACACTTAAAGTAAATGATATTGAGGTTGTTGAACATTGCACTTTAGTGATGCTCGATTATGGTTTATTTTAGAATAGTAATAAAGAATTAAGAGAAAATAATTTATATTTTTGCAAATCATTTTAAGCATGAGAGTTAGGTTGAAAATATTAGTGATAAATAAAGTGGTAAATATACCTGCTTTTATTTCTGCTACTTTGCTATTAATGTTTTTGTCTGTTGATAGCAAAGCACAGGTAAACTGTGATATATATATAGATACCAGTATTCCTGTTTGTAGAAACATGAGTTTTGAATTAAGCGTTGATGAGTGTGCAAATTGCACATATGAATGGCGGAAGGATGGTGAGATAGTTGGTGGGCCAACATCATCAATTTTGGTACATATTGATGATCAATCTCTTTTTACTGTTACAGTTACTGATGACATTACAAGCGAAACCTGTACAAGTGATGACTTCCTTGTTACAACAAGACCTGAGATTTACATAGATTTTGAACAATTACAATTAACCTGTACTAACGGTGATAATGATAATGGCAATACTGCAAAAGTTCGTGCAACAGCCACAGGAGAATTTGAACCTGATGAATATCATTATTTCTGGGATGTAAAACCAATTCAGGTTGCGCCAGGAGATTCAACTGTGGCACTTGGGCTTAAAGCACATCAAAATTACAGCATAACTGTAATAGATGATTATGGATGCTTTGAGAAAGATACTGTTTGGACAAAAGCCTATTATAATCCTGAAGTTGAGTTGTTTGCCGACCCGGATACAGCCTTTGTGCAGAAACCTCATATTGAATTTTCATTTATAAATCACTCAGAAGACAGCATTTTGCTAAGCAACTATTTTTGGGATTTTAATGATGATAATGATACGGCAAATTCATTTCTTCCTAATCCTGTTCATAGTTTTATACTAAATGATCAGGAGATAGCAGATGGTGGCAAGGATTATTTGATTTTTTTTACAGCAGTTAATGAATTAGGCTGCGACACAAACTTTACCCATCAGGTTAAGGTGATGCCTATGAGATTGTTTATTCCCAATGTTTTTACACCAAATGGCGATGGAGTTAATGATGTTTTCAGGATTACAGAGCCCCCTGCCGGACAAGGTGAAGGCGGAGAGGAAAGGTCATTTAAAGCTAAGGATGCAGATGGATATTATACTGCTAACCACTATTATGAAACAACAAAACTTGTTGTTTTTAACCGACTTGGAAGGGTAATATTCAGGGATGATGATTATCAAAATGACTGGGATGGTGACAACCTTTCTGAAGGGGTGTATTATTATGTACTCCAGGCAACAGGTCCCCGTGGCACTGATGTTTATAAAGGATCAGTATCAATAATTAGGGGAGGTCTACATTAAAAAATATAATATGAAAAATTTAGTTTTAGCACTTTCGATAATAACACTTTTTGGAATGTTTTCCTGCAACAATCAAAGTGGAAATATTTCAACTGATTTGGTTAATAATACAAAAAGTGCTAAAGGGACACAAGAAAACGGTGATTTACCTGTTTTTACTTTTGAAGATACTGAACATGATTTTGGTAAGATAATCCAAGGTGAAAAAGTTACTTATAGTTTTAAATTTACAAATACCGGCGGCTCAGCACTCTTGATTTCAAAAGTAAGTTCTAGTTGTGGATGCACAGTAAGTAAATATCCTAAGACTCCTGTTAAACCAGGTGATTCTGATTTTATTGTAGCCACTTTTGACAGTAATCGTAAGAAGGGATATCAAAATAAAACCATAACAATATTAGCAAATACACAACCAAACAAGACTACCCTGAGGGTTAAAACTCAGGTTATTTTACCACAGAACAATTAATCATAAATCATATAAATATGGAATTTTTACTAATACTATTACAAATTGGCGGAGAAGGCGAAAATGGATGGATGTCGATGCTGCCACTATTTTTAATCCTGATTGTTTTTTATTTTTTCTTTATCAGACCACAAACTAAGAAAAATAAAGAGCAGAAAAAATTCAGGG
>Ga0164315_10000569_pt1 | contig 26026 bp, 27 predicted proteins | sample GuaBasSedimGuay6_FD_113737 | JGI IMG/M metagenome (GOLD analysis project Ga0164315, IMG submission 113737) | Subseafloor sediment microbial communities from Guaymas Basin, Gulf of California, Mexico - Guay6, Core 4569-2, 0-3 cm | ecosystem: Environmental > Aquatic > Marine > Hydrothermal vents... | reverse complement strand
TTTTCAGACACTTGATAAGTTTTCATCCACCAAGACAAAACTTCTTTAACAGCGATGATGTCTTTTGATTCAAACCATTGTTTAAAATCAGGCGCATCTGGAGACTGTTTTTGAACTGTTTTTAAAAAGATAATGGCGCTTGGAATGAAATGGCCGTATTTAGAAGGTAATACACTTAAAACGAATGCACGAGTAGCAATATCTGTTCGCACTGTTAAAATGATTGTTTTATAATCAATCAACAGCTTCGTGATCCAAACCGCCATTTCATCAGCAAAGGGTTCGTTAATTTCTCGCAATGGTTTTAGCAGTGCTTCATCAATGATTTCATTTGCCTCAGTGAGGTTAAAATCACTTTCTTTAGCAAAACGTTCTAAACGTTTCCTCAACGCATCGCCCCTGCCAACTAAACCAAAGGCATGGACGATAAAATGCACCACTTCACCAAGACGCGGGAAAGGGGTTTCCTCAAATTCTGATTTCATCATTTCTCCAAAAAAGTATTATGTATTAATTAATAATAGCCTCTCCCATTGATCTATCATAATGAAAGAGGCTAGTTATCAAATTATTTTACTTTTTCGTTTTTCCTGAACTGGTATTACGTGCGGCTGCAGCTTGGGCACGGCCCGCAAAATTATTCTTGGGCACGACACCACCGTTGTTCTTTGCGATTGCCCTTTGAATCCGGCAAGCGGATTTTTGAGTCATTGGCGTTTTGGATTTGTTCATTGTTAGATTCCTCTAAAAAAGTTAAAAAAAAATAAGTTAAGGAATGACGATATTGTTTAATCGCCTGTCCTTAAATTTTGATGATTAAATAATCAACGAGGCGACACTATAAACGTGGAGCCCAAATAATCTATGGACAGCAAAAGGACAGTGATTTATATTTTTTACACCATTTTATTATAACTATTTGATTTATATCCTTTTATTTAAAAAAATATGCTTTGAATCTTATGATAATTGAAGGGGGCTGAAATAAATTGTGCGATGATGCCCGCGCACTTGAATTGCCTTTATGCCCAAAAGCGTCGTAAAAAAATCTTATGGACATCATATTTAATGAACTCATGAACTTGTGAACTAGGGCAACAGCTAACGACTCAATAAATATTAAGTTAAAAACTTACGGTTATAGCCCGTTTTGATCGAGTATTCTTTGGATGAGGTTTGAACAGGATTTAACAGGTTATGTTAAGTACGACGAATTTGGGGAGTAAACGGATTAACCCAATCACGCCACCATCCAATCCGTTGAATCCCCTAATCCGTTGTACTAGAGGAAGTTTGAACAAGATTTCACGGATTTTTAGGAAGCCAACAGGATTATTAATGTTAAGATTTATCCGGTTATTTAACGATTATTGATATTGTGACTTTTTTTGAAAGGAAGAAATTTATGCCACTGATTGTGTCTTTTTTCGATGTATTAGAGGCAACCGATAAATTGTCTTTAGATGAACAACATACCTTAATTGAAATTTTGCAGCAGCGCATGAGAGAAAGACGGCGGGCTATAATCGCTAAAAATATTCAAGCAGCTAGGAAAAAATTTCAACAAGGAGACTGCCAACCAGCAACGCCTCGTGAAATAATGAAGGATATTTTATCGTGAAACGAGAACTTTTAAAACAGGAGACTAATATGCAAGCAATTGAATTTAAAGCAAAATCTTATGATGGATTGATAAACATACCAGACACTTATAAAAACTGGTATAACAACACAGTCGTTTTACTTACGAAACCAAAACCTCTCCCTCAAGAAACAGGGCACCCGGAACTCAAGCGTTTTTTTGTTCAATTTAACGCTGACTTAACCGGCTATCGCTTCAATCGGGAGGCGGCCAATGAAAGATGATGAATACGCCTTTTTGGATAGCAATGTTTTAATTTACCGCGTTAGCAATGATGCTGCCAAAAAACTCTGAGGAAAAACCATGAACAGAAAAGTCAGTATTGTTATTGAAAAAGATGAAAATGGCTATTATGCCTATTGCCCTGAACTACCCGGTTGCCAAACTCAAGGCGATACGTTTGAAGAAATCAACGCCAATATCAAAGAAGCCGTTGAACTTTATATCGAAACACTCTCGCTAGAGGAAGTTGAACCGTATTTGAGCCGAGAAATTTATACGACAGCGATGGAGGTATCCTTTGCCTAAGTTAATCACCGCGCAACAAGCCGCCTCCATGCTTTTGCGAGCTGGTTTCGTTCACATTCGTAGCAAGGGCAGCCATAGAATCTATGTGAAAAGTAATCGGCGCGTTGTTATCCCCTTTCATGCCGGAAAAACCTTACACCCAAAAATTGTCAAACAAGTGTTAGCGGCATTGGAATAATTAATATTGTGTTCAATCATGATACGATACTTGTTTGTGTTATATACTATTACAATTGGCGAAAGGAAACATTTTGCACGAAATCTCACAGCAAGAAAAAAGTCCCATACAGACAGTGTTAGAAAACGCGATTGAAAATGATCAAAGCCAGTATGTATTAACACAGACAAATAAAGCCTACGCTAAACTCAGAAAAAATCCCAAAGCTTGGGAGGAATAAATCAAAGAGCGAAGAAGTTGGGAAAATACTTTGTCTGATGGCTTGGAGGATGATTAAAATGTCATTACCCAATCTAGGAGAACTGCGGCTGTCGTATTGCGCTTAAACGGATTAAAAGCCAATAGGGTGCCGATGCAAAATAAATTTTGCACTCCATCTTGGTGGGCAACCAAGTTGCCCACAGGGCTACGCTCGCTATCCTATTTTCGGCATCAATGTCCATTTGATAAACCAATCCCCGTTATTTTGCTCCAAACAAACAATACCGCCATTTTGAAATTTCAACACCGGCTTATCAATTGAAGTGGTTATCAGGTAAGAAGTCAGTCTTTCCATGAAGGGTAAATGCCCAACAAGCATCAGGTTGTCTGTGCTATTCATGTTGTCGGCGATGGTAGACACATCATCCAATGGATTTAGGCCACTGATTTTTTGAACACCGTTTTCTGGATTGAGGGTTGATGCCATGATTTCAGCAGTTTGTTGCGCCCTGGTTTTGCCGCTGTGTTGGATGCGTGATACCTGGATACCGTGTTTTTTGGCTTCGTTGGCAATGCGTTTTACGTCTGAAATACCTTGTTCAGAAAGGCCCTGATTAGGTTCCTGATCTTTGGGTAAGCTTTTACCGTGTTGTACCAGAAAAAGTGCCATGAGATGATTCCTTATTCATTGCGTTTAGGGGAATGGTGGGCAACAAAAACACGTTATAGCGTTTCCCGATTGAATGAGGTACAAATTTAATTGTCATTACAAAATTATTTTGCGAAGGTTTGGAGTGCAAAATTTATTTTGCTAAGGTTTGGAGTGCAAAATTTATTTTGCTTTCTGCCCGATTTACGTTCCAAATTTATTTTGCTTTCTGCCTTTTTCCTGCCATTTTATGATTGATTTTGTACTTCATGCAATCTGAAAACGCTATACCCACCCTACAAGAGCCTTTTTTGGAGAGGCCGTTTAGGGGAATGGTGGGCAACAAAAACACGTTACCCACCCTACAAACGATGCAAAATAAGTTCAAGGACAAGTTTACTGCCAAAGTAAGCTACCATGAGAACTAAAAAACCACTGAGATTCCAACGTATTGCGGTTTTGCCGCGCCAACCATAACGTATTCTTCCCCATAGTAATACGGCAAAAACACACCATGCGAGTATTGATAAAACGGTTTTATGTACCAGATGTTGTGCAAACAGATCGTCTAAAAAAACGATGCCGCTGAACAGACTTAAACTGAGTAATCCAAAGCCTAATGCAATCATTTGAAAGAGCAAGGTTTCCATGACTTGCAGCGGGGGTAACTTACCCATTACCCAGCCTGGGTGTTTGTGATGTAATTTGTAGTTTTGAAGGGCTAAAAATAAGGCTTGCAGTGCGGAAATGCTTAAGAAACTGTACGCGAATATTGAAAAGAAAATATGAAGTCTGACACCCCATTCGGTTTCTTCTGAAAAAATGCGTTCGGTGTGAAAGTAGCCTTCTAAACCTATTGTAAGTGCGGCGAGGGGAAAGAGTATGATAGTGAGGTTATCAATAGGTTGACGTGGCAAGCTGAGTAATAATAACAGGGCAATAACCCAAGCAATGAGGGATGCGGCATTGAAAAAGCCTAGATTTAAACCTAATGGGGTTATCATGCTCTGATATAATACCAAGGCATGGAGAGTGACTGCCAATCCACCGAGTAGCAGTAATATAGATTTGGGGGATAGCACAATGCTGTTTATGCGATAAAGGCGTGAAACAGCAGCGGCAAGGTATAAAAAAATGGCAGATAAACTGATAATGGCAAATGTATTCACAACACTGTTTCCATTTTGATTGTGGGGAATGGCGTTTAAAAGGGGGAAAAACTGGGGGGTGTCTGTTGAACCAATTTATTGGTTTATTTTTCACTCTATTTTTATTCCAAATTGGGGGATGGTGGGATCGCTGTCGGTGAAATCTGGGTTTATTATTGAGTTCATTTTCGACAACTTACCCACCCTACAAATATGGGGTGAAAAAAAGTAAGTACTGAACCACAAATAAACAGGTATTTTACGGCAAAGGGCAACCACAAGGGCTTGCCCCTACACACCTGAAAATTTTTGGCGAAAGTACTTAGCAAAAATACCTGAACAGACACACCCCAGGGAAAAACGCAGTTTTCATGCGTTTATTTCCCCATTTCCCATCAGGAATCTTACTTGGCTTTAGGTAAATTTTTCGCCTGTTCCAAGGCGATATCTTTAAGCGCATTAAAGGAGTTTTGATTAGATGTGCCTTCGATGGCTTTGACTGCCAATTCTTGAGCTTGTTTGAGGGCAGATTCTAATTGTTTAGAGAGTTTGTCGAGTTGACTGCCTTGATTGGCGACTTGATCTTCTAATTCCCGAATTTTTAATTGGTAAACCTCTTGATCGCCAGAAAATTCTTGAGCCGCTAAATCGGATTTAATTTTAGCCTGCTTATGAGCAATGCCAATGCCTTCCTCTTTAGCCTTCTTGATAGCCGCTTCTAATTCCTTCGGAAAACGTTCAACCTTGGTTTTGTTTTCTTCAAACTGCTTTTCACGTTCAGCGAGCGTTTTCTCACGCTCATCCCAAGCTTTGCGGCGTGTTTCTTGAGGTTCATCTAGGGTTTGTTGTTGCTGCTGTTGTTGTTGAGTGTATTCTTCATCGCTGAGATTCCGTTTTAGGCTTAAATCGTAACGATATTCGTTGTCTTCCCGTTTTTTTGTTTTCTGAACAGAACTTTCTAACTCTTGCAACTGCAATTCTGTTTCTTCGGTTTCCATTTGCCACGCTTGTTTTTTGTCCAGCCAAGCTTTTTCAACCTCTTCCCGTTTCTGTTTGCTCGTTTCAACATATTGCTCTGCGGTTTCGCGGTATTCTTTGAGCAAAGCACTTAAAGTCTCTTCTTCAATTTTCAGATTGTATAAGGTTGCTAAACGATTGCTTTCTGTGTCAACTGTGGTGCGGACATTTTTTAAGCGTGATGCTTCTACAAGCAAGTTGGTGGATAATTGGCTAAGGGCCGTGTTAAATTTTTCACCCAGTTTCCCTAAAGTGTTAATCACTTCTTCCATCAATGCGTGTGCATTCTCCTCTTGAGGTAAAGAAAGGGCGAGTTCGGCTTGATTGGTACTCGTTTCCTTTTTCGATGAGACGGGGGGTGGTGGTGTTTCATGTTTTTTACTGGCAGGGGGACTGCCTTTTTTAGCCTCTAATTCTTGGTAAGCCGCTTCTAACTCTTTATAGGCTTCAAGAATTTCAGGCTTTGTGCTTCGAGAATGCACTTTTTTGGGCATGATTTGAAACTCCTGTTTTTAATACTTTTCAATCTGTAAGGCTTTTTTTAATGTCAACCAAACCTGACAGGTTTTCAAAACCTGTCAGGTTTAATGTCTTTCAATCTGTGAGACTTTTTTAAAACCAAACCTGACAGGTTTTCTTTCGCCTGTCAGGTTTAATGTCTTTCAATCTGTGAAACTTTTTTAAAACCAAACCTGACAGGTTTTCTTTCGCCTGTCAGGTTTAATGTCTTTCAATCTGTGAGACTTTTTTAAAACCAAACCTGACAGGTTTTAAAAACCTGTCAGGTTTAATGGTTTAATATCGGGTTTTATTGAATTTAAAAAGGGGAATTTATCAAATTTTTTCGACTGTTTGAGGTTTACCACCACTTGAAACGGCTGTCACTGCCAATTGTTGTACCTGTTGTGAAGCCGTTTGCAGTTGTGAGGAATATTGTGCAATTCGTGCTTTTTGTTCATCTATCGTCTTGTTGAGAGATTCAATTCTCAGTTCAAACGTTTTGCGCGATGCCTCTCTCTCTTTTTCTAACAACTTAGCCTTGTTTTCCTCATTTTGATAAGTCTCTTTAATCGCCTCTTCACGGGCCTTTTTCATTGCCTCTGAAATGTCTTTAGGCATCGCTTCAACTTTGACTTTGTACTCCTCAAACTTCGCTTTATTTTTTTCAAGAAACGATTCACGCTCTTTCCAATCTTTTTCCTTAATCCGGTTTTCTTCCTCTAATTGGCGTTCTAAAGCACGTTTACGTTTATCATACCCATCAGTGTCTTCAGTGTGTTGCCACTTGAGTCCATAATCGTAGTCTTCTTCATCCAAAGAACGTTTTTTCTCTATATCACTCAGTTGTTTCTTTTGAGCCTTGTCGTTGTCTTGCCGTCGTTTTTGCCACATTTCACGGCGCGAAGTCATATCCTTTTCCAAAACATCGTGTTTTTGTTGGTAATCTTCTTGAACGTTTTGCAATGCCTTTTGATGCTCTTGTTGTAAAATATTCAAAGCTTCCGCTGCGATTTGAATATTCTGCAAAGTTGTTAAACCTTGGTTTTCAACCTGCATTGCCCTAGAAATCTGCGCTAATTTGTCCACTTCAGTGGTCATATCTTTAGCGAGCTTTTCAGTAGATTCACCAAAGGTTGATTGCAATTGGGCTAAGGATTGGAAAAGACTTTCGCCAGTGTAGCTAGAGGCTTGTTCAACAATTTCTTTATCCCTTTGCCGGGCTGCGATATCCTGTTTAGTCGCGATTTTTGAGTCGATCTGTTGGTAATCAGCACGTAGTTTTTCAAACGCTTTAACAATCGTTTGCGGATCAGAATGAGGGGTATTCATGTTATCAATAATCAATTTGTAGGGGCAATCCCTTGTGGTTGCCCCCTTGTGGTTGCCCTGTAAAGGATAGAACGCTGATTTAACGGGTTGTCCTGATTCACGCTGATAATAAAGCAGCGTGGCATCAGTATTAATTATGACAATCAGCGTTCCATTGGATTATGTGTACCGACTTCAAACCAAAAAAATAACCAAAAAATAACCTATTATATTTTAATGGAATTGAGAAACGGACAGTAACCTGTTTTTGGTTTCAAGGGGAATTTGCCTTACAAATAGGCTGAACATTCCCCAAGGGGGTTAGGAGGAATTGAGTTTAAGGCGTAAAAGATGAACCACATCCACACGTTGTGGTAGCATTGGGATTGCGGATCACGAATTGTTCACCTTCTAAGCCTTCACTGTAGTCAATTTCGGCTCCTGCCAAATAGGGATAACTGATAGAATCTATCAACAATTGAATACCCTGATTCTCAACAACCGTGTCGTCTTCATTGACCGTTTCATCAAAAGTAAAACCATACTGAAAACCTGAACAACCGCCGCCTTGCACAAAAACGCGCAATTTCAGATCCTCGTTGTTTTCCTCTTTGATCAATTCTTGCACTTTCAGTGCGGCAGTGTCGCTAAACAACAAAGGTGAGGGGGTGGATGAGGGGGTGGCTTCTTGTACCTGCATAGTCAAATCTCCGAGTTAATTTTATTATCTGAGTCATACTAAGTACTCTTTCACAAAAAATCAATAGGCCAAAACAGCGAATCCTCACAAACTTATCCATTAAGCCTGTATTGTAAATGATTAAGCCCTTGTTTGGTATGAAAGAATGGTTTGGTATGACATTTAAATAATTAATGCGTTAATGAATTAATCCGATAAGGTGTTAGCGTTCAAAATTGAAAGCACTTCTTCAAGTTCCAAGCGTAATTGACGAATAATTTGTTGACTTTGTTGTCGATCAGTGATTGAGGCTTCTCCATTTAAATGTTGTTTGGCACCACCAATGGTAAACCCCTGTTCATAGAGTAGGTTGCGAATATGACGAATCAAAATCACATCTTCACGCTGGTAATAACGCCGGTTGCCTCGACGTTTAATGGGTTTGAGTTGAGAAAATTCTTGTTCCCAGTAACGCAATACATGTGGCTTGACGGCACATAACTCGCTCACTTCGCCAATGGTGAAGTAACGCTTCCCCGGAATGACCGGTAGTTCGATATTATTCGTTATTTCCAGCATAAGATTCTACTCGTTCTCTGAGTTTTTGGCCAGGTCTAAAAGTGACTACCCGCCTTGCGCTTATTGGTATTTCCTTACCTGTTTTAGGGTTTCTACCAGGGCGTTGTTTTTTGTCACGTAAATCAAAATTGCCAAATCCAGAGAGCTTAACCTGTTCTCCTTGTTCTAACGCCGTGCGGATCTCTTCAAAAAACAGATCGACCATGTCTTTGGCTTCTCGCTTATTTAAGCCCACGTCTTGATAAAGTTTTTCTGCCATTGCAGCTTTAGTCAATGATGCCATATTAATTATTTCCTTAGTTGTGCACCCAAATTTTGTTCAAGCGTACTGAGTAATTGTACAAGCACAGTATCCACTTCTTGATCTGTAAGATTGCGTGAAAACGCCTGAAAAATCAACCCTATTGCTAAACTTTTTTGACCGAGCTCAATGCCTTTACCTTGATAAACATCAAACAAGTGCCAAGCGATTAGAATTTCGGGGGCTGATTGTTTGATACAAAACAATATTTGGGCCGCACTGATATCTTGTGATACCACGACAGCCAAATCTCGCCGCATAGCGGGATATTTAGACACTTCTTTAAATTTAGGGATAGGTGCTTGACATAGTGGTGCAAGCCGTAATTCAAAAAGATATGCGGGTGGCACTAATTCTAGCCTCCCAACGAGATTGGGATGCAGTGCGCCCAATAAGCCTATCCATTCATTACTTTGATAAATCGCGGCCGTTTGGCCGGGGTGTAAAGCGGGATGCGTTGTAGGTGTAAAGCGCAGACGCTGTTCTATAGGCTTGCCGTCTGTTGAGGCACTCAAACTTAATAAGGCTTCGACATCCGCTTTAATCTCAAAAAAATCAACGGGTTGTGTCGTTTGACCCCATTGTTCAGGCAAACGGCTACCTGTCACAACACCGGCTATCATTTGTTCTTGTAGTAAACCTTGATCTGGTGTGTTGATAAAGCGCAAACCGGTTTCAAATAAGCGTACTCTTTCTTGTTGACGCTTTTGATTATACAGCACTGCTTGCAGTAAACCGGGCCATAAAGTGGTACGCATGACTGCCATATCACTGGCAATGGGGTTGCTTAAAGTCAGTGATTCAGTTTGTGGATCAAATAGAGCTTGTTGTTTTGGGTCTACAAAACTGTAAGTAATGGCCTCTTGGTAGTCGCGTTGCACCAGCACCGCTTGCAGTTGTTCTTTCGTTATCTGTTGCGGGTGCATCGTCATACGGGATTGAGGCGCATGACTAGGTAAATGATTATAACCATGCACTCGCGCTAATTCTTCAATCAAATCGGCTTCAAGGGCAATATCAAAACGGAAAGTCGGTGGACAGACTTGCCAAGTGTCACCTTCTTGCATAGCGATCATGCCTAAACGAGTTAAGATATCGCTCACTTCACTATGCTCTAGTGATTGACCGAGTAAACGTTGAATCCTTGAGGCGCGAAGTTCAATTGCTGGGGTAACGGGCAAAGTGCTTTCGTCAGCGACTTCAATCACGGGGCCCATTTGTCCGCCTACTATATCTAATAATAAGGCCGTTGCCCGTTCCATAGCACGACGTTGCAATTGCGGATCAACACCCCGTTCAAAACGGTGAGAGGAATCGGTATGCAATCCGTAGCGTCTCGCGGTACCCGATGCCTGTTTGGGTGCAAAAAAGGCACTTTCTAAGAAAATATCTTGCGTTGTGCTTGTGACAGCAGAAGCGTGTCCCCCCATGACACCCGCCATAGCAAGAGATTGTTTATGATCGGCAATGACTAATGTTTGTTCATCTAATTGTACGGTTTGTTCATCTAATAGGGTGAGCGATTCAGCTGCTTCTGCCATTCTAACTTGTATACCACCAGATAAACAAGCAAAATCAAAGGCATGCATGGGCTGCCCTAATTCCAATAAGATATAATTAGTGACATCTACGACGGCACTGATACTGCGTAAACCACTGCGGCGTAAACGCTCAATCATCCATAACGGTGTAGGTGCATGAGCATTGATGTTTTTGATGATGCGCCCAACGTAACGTGGACAAGCTTGTGGCGCGTCAATCTCCACGGGGAAAGTGTCAGTGATGGTTGCAGCAATGGGCGAGCAATCAAGGGGAGTCACTTGTGAGCGCGTCAAGACACCTACTTCTCGCGCTAAACCTTCAATCCCTAAGCAATCACCGCGATTAGGGGTCAGATCAATTTCAATGCTCACATCTTCTAATTGCAAATAGTGGCGAATATCTTCGCCTATTGGCACGTCAAGCGGTAGAGACATGAGGCCTTCTGAACTTTCCGCGAGGCCTAATTCTTGAGCGGAACATAACATGCCGTGTGACGGAACGCTTCGCAATTTGGCCTTTTTGATTTTCATATCCCCTATACGGGCCCCGACTAAGGCCGTTGGCGCTCGCATACCGGCGTGAACGTTAGTCGCACCGCAAACTATGTTTAAAGGTTTCTCTTCACCAACATTGACTTGACAAACACTGAGTTTTTTAGCATCTGGGTGTGCTTCAACAGATAAAACTTCACCAATAACAACTTTATTAAATGAGGCTGCGACGGGCTCAACATAGTCAAGCTCTAAACCTGCCATGGTTAATTGTTGAACTAATTGCTCTGTTGAAATGGGGGGATTAACCCATTCGCGTAACCAGTTTTCGCTGAATTTCATTGATATCTCATTCCGTCGTATTTATTTATGCCTATTTAAACAAATTTTCTGAACCAGTAGAGACGCGATGCTTCGCGTCTCATCGCTTCGCGTCTCATCGCTTCGCGATCTCATCGCGAAGCGTTTATACAAAAACGCCATTAATTAGACAGAGACGCAAGACATCGCGTCTGAAACAAAAAAGCGATTAGACAGATACGCGATGCTTCGCGTCTCTACAAAAACACAATACCTCTAGTAGAGACGCGATGCTTCGCGTCTCATCGCGAAGCGTCTGAAACAAAAACGCAATACCTCTAGTAGAGACGCGATCGCGAAGCGTTTATACAAAAACGCCATTAATTAGACAGAGACGCGAGGCATCGCGTCTGAAACAAAAACGCAATACCTCTAGTAGAGACGCGATGCATCGCGTCTCTTGGCTCGCGTCTGAAACAAAAAAGCGATTAGACAGAGACGCGAGACATCGCGTCTGAAACAAAAAAGCGATTAGACAGAGACGCGATGCATCGCGTCTCTACGCCAGTATTGCGCCAATACGGCTCCTGACAGATTATGCCAAACACTAAATAGGGCAGCGGGTAGGGCCGCGATTGCGCCAAAATATTTGACCGCTAAGGCTGTACCCAATCCAGAATTTTGCATACCGACTTCAATAGCCAACGTGCGAGCGATTTTGATATCATAACCGAGCCCACGAGCAATAAAATAACCGGCTGCTAATCCTAACAAATTATGCAAAACAACCGCGATGACGACTACCGATGTCACAGTCATTAAATTATCGGCATTCAAGGCTGCCACGATGGCAATAACCCAGACAATTGTTAGCACCGCTATAACAGGCAATACCGGTTTAACACGTTCCAGATAGATGATGACCAAAATAGGTATTAATCACTACGCCAGCCAGCACGGGGAATAAAACGATTTTTAAAATTTCACGCTGAAGTATAGCGAAGCGAAACTTCAGCGTGAAATCGTCAATAACATTTTTAAAACCGGTACTTCAATACTTTGACCCACGTAAAGCCAAGTCAAAAAAGGCGTGGCTAAAAAGGCCAATAGTGTAGAAATGGCTGTCAAGGTGACAGAAAGTGCGACATCCCCTTTACTGAGAAAGCAGATCACATTAGAAGCGGTTCCACCTGGGCAACTGCCTACCAAAATCAGGCCCGCAGCAAGCAGAGGGGATAGGTTAAATGCAGAGGCTAATAGCCAACCGATTAAAGGGCATGAGTAAAAATTGCATACCCACCCCTATCGCGAGAACCGAATGTATTTTAAGCACTCTTACAAAATCAGCAACTCGGAGTGTCATGCCCATTGTGAACATGATAATGCCTAACAAAACCAGTATCCACCCTTCAAAATGGGTAAACCACTGAGGAAAAATCAAAGCTAACAGCGCAAAAAAAATTGCTAAAACAGGAAAAGCATTGAGGGTAAAAGTTTGCATAGTGCTCAATGAGCAATGTATCAATGAGCAATGATCAAAACAAGGATATTATTGAGATTTAGTGATGTCTAAGCTAACCTATTATCGAAGAAAGTTTGGAAAACCGCTACAAACGGCAAGCCTAGAAATCATTCTAAGTTAATGTTTTTAGAGGCAAAAAATTGACAATATCATTTGATTGATAATTGATCATTGATTATTGTTCTTTGAAAGAGAAGCTTCTATTTCCAACAAAGCTTGCAATGGTTCAGGCGCTGCTGTCACAGGCCGCCCAACGACTAAATAATTGGCCCCTAATTTTAAAGCTTCTGCCGGTGTCATGACCCGTTTTTGATCATCATTTGAACTATTCAAAGGGCGAATACCGGGTGTAACCAGTTTAAAGTTGTTATCCACAGCTTGACGTATCAAGACAATTTCATGCGGTGAACAGACAATGCCATCTAAACCACAGGCATTAGACAAACGGGCCAACCGTAAGACGTTTTCTTCTAACAAGCCATGCAAGCCTATTGCATACAAATCAAATCTCTGTAAGCTAGTCAGAATCGTGACGGCAACCAATAACGGACGATGACTGCGTTTTTCCAATGCTTCCCGGGCAGCTAACAACATGTCGCGTCCACCTAAAGCATGGACATTAATCATCCACACGCCTAAATCAGCCGCTGCTAGACAAGCTTGTGCTACCGTGTTTGGAATGTCGTGATATTTTAAATCTAAAAAAATTTCAAAACCTTCTTTAACCAACTGTTCAACTAAAGCCGGGCCGCATCGGGTAAATAATTCTTTACCGATTTTAATGCGGCAACGCTCACAACCTAATTGTTTAGCAAGCGCGAGGGCGGGTTCTGCTTGTGCAAAGTCTAAAGCGACAATTAAAGGAGACATCAAAATGATCTATTCCAATTCATCTTTAGGCGAAAGTGCTTGTTATTTTAAACAAAAACGCTATCCTGTGTTATTCCTCATCAATACCTTGTGTCTGTTTCAGGGTATTCCATTGTTTACAACTCGGACATTGCCAATGTAATTTTCGCGCCATAAATCCGCAATGACGGCATTTGTAAGCCGGTTTATTTTTTAATAAATGCGTCGTCATGTTTTTCAACAATAACAAGTGATCACCCGTGATGTTGTTAGCTTTAGAGAAGGCCAAATCAAGCAGGAGATCAAGGCCACGTACTGAGGGACGCTGGTTGTGCATTTGTTTCACAATAAAATCAGCCGCTTTTTCTTCTCCTTCCTGCTGTTCAATAATGTTTGCCAACACTAACATGGGTGTCATGCCATCATAGCATTCTAAAACATGGTGTAAATAGCGAATAAATTCTTCGCCACGTCCAAGTTCTTGATAACAGATTTGCAAAGGTTCTATCACTTCGGTCAGGTAATCAGGGTCTTGTTGTTCCACCCGTTGAAAGGCTGCAATAGCCTGTTTTTGGTTTCCCCCTTCCAAAGCCAATTCACCTTCTAACAAACTCGCACGGACACATTTGGCATCGGTTTTTAAGGCTTGAGTAATCGCTTGTCGTGTAAAGTCATATTGCCCTTGTCGCCGGTAGTCTTCTGCTTGTTCACAATAATATTGGGCAATCTGGGTATGCATAAGGCACTTATCAGCATGAGCCAAATGTTGCGCGGTTTGAATCGCTTTTTCCCAGTCATGTTCTTGCTGATAAATTTCCAATAATTGCTGCAAGGCTAACACTTGATGGGTATCCGATGCTACCAGTTCTTGAAATAACTGTTCTGCTCTATCCAGTAAACCCGCATGCCGATAATCCTGACCCAGTTCAAACAACGCCAGACTACGTTGTTGAGGATGCAGGGTGGGCCTTTTGATAATATTTTGGTGAATGCGAATGGCTCGGTTAACCTCACCACGGCGACGAAATAAGATACCTAAAGCTAAATGGGTTTCGACGGTGTCGCTGTCTACCTCAATGAGTTTAATAAAAACATCAATTGCTTTATCAGGTTCTTCATTCAGCAAATAATTCAAACCCTTGAAATAATCAGGAGACCAAGAAAAATGGGTCACCTGAGGCCGTCTTTGAAAGCGTGCCACCAACCAGCCGGAGGCGGCCGCCACCGGCAATAACAGCCATAACAACTCTATCATTACACCACTGCATTAGGGCAAAAAAAAACTCACGGGTCAGAAAACAATACTGACCCTTGAGACTGTATCAAGGTGTTTCCCGTAAAACATGCTATTAATTTTTATTTATAGAATGATACCCATAAGAGTAGCTATCGTTATCATCAGGCTTGAGACTTAATTAACTCAGTAATGAAGTCAAGCACTAAAACTCAGCCACGTATGTAACCCCCGCCAGCATTGACTCGATCTCGCAATTCCTTGCCATGCTTGAAATGGGGAACATGTTTCTCTGGTAGTTCCACAGGCGTACCCGTTTTTGGATTACGTCCTTTTCGAGAAGGGCGATGATGCAGAGAAAAACTCCCAAAACCACGGATTTCTATCCTTTCCCCGTTTTCCAGAGAAACTGCCATCTGTTCTAGGATAGTTTTAACCGATAAATCAATATCTTTTTGTGATAATTGGGTTTGTTTCAGCGCAATCGCTTCTATCAGTTCAGATTTTGTCATATCAGTTAGAAGTTTAATATTAATCCGTTTTTTCAGTTTCCTCTTGGTCTTCAATCTGTTCTTTAAACAGATCACCAAAAGTCGCGCCGACTTGAGGTTGTGAATTGCTGTAATCTTGAACAGCTACTGCCTCTTCTTCCGAAACTAATGCCTTGATAGACAAGCTAATGATGCGTTTTTTGCGATCAATGCCAATCACTTTGGCTTCCACTTCATCGCCTTCCTTTAAGAGACGGTGAGCATCATCAACACGTTCATGCGACAATTCAGAAACCCGTAACAACCCTTCTACACCTTCTTCCAATTGAATGACAGCCTTGCTGTTATCAAGTTCACCGACAACACCCTTAACAACAGTGCCTTTTTGATTTTGAGCCACAAAGTTAGAAAAGGGTTCTTTATCTAATTGCTTGATACCCAAAGAAATTCTTTCTCTTTCCGCATCGACCGCTAAAACGATGGCCTCAACTTCATCACCTTTCTTGTAGTTGTGTACCGCGGTTTCACCCGGAACGTTCCAAGAAATATCAGAAAGATGCACCAAACCGTCAATGTTACCCGGAAGGCCTATGAAAATACCAAAGTCAGTGATCGATTTAATGTGACCCACCACTTTGTCATTTTTGTTATGGGTAGTTGCAAACTCTTTCCACGGATTAGGATGACAATGCTTGATACCCAACGAAATGCGGCGCCGCTCTTCATCAATGTCAAGCACCATGACTTCAACTTCATCCCCATTTTGCACCACTTTAGAAGGATGAACGTTCTTATTAGTCCAGTCCATTTCGGACACATGCACTAAGCCTTCGACCCCTTCTTCGATTTCGACGAAGCAACCATAGTCGGCTAGATTAGTGACTTTACCAAATAAGCGTGTACCTTCTGGGTAACGACGTGCAATGTCAAGCCACGGATCTTCGCCCAATTGTTTGAGGCCTAATGAAACTCGAATACGTTCACGGTCAAATTTAAGGACTTTGACATTGATTTCATCACCCACACTAACCACTTCATTAGGATGTTTGACGCGCCGCCAAGCCATATCAGTGATATGCAGCAAACCATCCACACCGCCTAAATCCACAAAAGCACCGTAATCGGTTAAGTTTTTGACAACACCCCGTAATACCATGCCTTCTTGCATGGTTTCCAATAAGGCTTCGCGTTCTTGAGTATTTTCTTTTTCAACCACCGCACGGCGCGACACGACAACATTATTGCGCCGTTTATCCAGTTTTATAACCTTAAATTCTAGCTGTTTATTTTCTAAGAAAGTGGTATCCCGTATCGGACGTACATCGACCAAAGAACCCGGTAAAAAGGCGCGAATCTCATTCATATTGACGGTAAAACCGCCTTTAACCTTCTCTGTAATGACACCGGTAATGGTTTCAGTGTTTTCATAAGCCCGTTCAAGGACACCCCAAGCCGCTGCACGTTTCGCTTTGTCACGGGATAATTTCGTTTCTCCAAACCCATCTTCTACCGCATCTAAAGCAACATCAACATCATCACCTATTGCAACTTCAATTTGACCATTTTCATCAAGAAATTGTTCAACTGGAATAACGCCTTCAGATTTGAGTCCTGCATTAACGATGATCACATCGTGGCGTATATCCATAACCTTGCCCGTCACAATACTGCCGGGCTTCATCTTGTTTTCAGATTGACTTTCTGCAAATAATTCCGCAAAGCTTTCGCTCATTCACAAACCTTTGAAGTTAATGTTATCAGTTAGAAGTTATCAGTTATTGAGTAAAACGATTGTTATTAAGTGTGCATATTAACAACTGATAACTCTTTTCTGATAACTGATAAAATACTCGCGACCACATTATCAATAAAAACCCCAGTTGTATCAATGATATTAGCATCATCCGCAGCCATTAAAGGGGCAATGTTGCGCGTGCTGTCGCGTTGATCACGTTCTGCTATCTCTGTTATGAGTGTTGGAAGCTTAGCATCTATTCCTATATTGATCAACTGTTTATAGCGTCTTTTTGCACGTTCTTCTATACTGGCGGTCAAAAAAATCTTAATTAAAGCCGAGGGAAAAACGACCGTGCCCATATCTCGCCCGTCTGCTACTAAGCCAGGCGCATTTAAAAAGGCCCGTTGTCTGGCCAACAAGGCTTGACGCACAGCGGGTATTGTCGCAATTTGCGAGGCCGCAGTGCCACAGGCCTCGCTACGTAATGCCCGCGAAACATCTTGTCCCTCTAGGATGACTTGAGTTACGCTTAAATCGGGTAAGGGTTTAAATTGCACATCTAAATGGGCCGCCAAAGTGGCCAATGCCGTTTCATTGTCTAATGAAACATTGTGACGATGTGCTGCTAGGGCAAGTCCCCGGTACAGGGCCCCACTGTCAAGCATATGCCAGCCCAATTGTGTTGCCAATATAAGGCTGACAGTCCCTTTACCCGATCCGCCAGGGCCATCTAGGGTGACAATCGGAATAGTGGTATTTTTCATTAATTGAATATAAATTGAGTTAATCGCTGATTATGCGTGACAAATCGGGCAAGGTTTCGGGTTTTCCTGCCTCCATATAGCGACTTTCCCCTTCACGTTGCGTGACGTTTTCATAAACCCCATCATCTCGTTTAACTAATTTGGTCAAACCGAGATCACGCAATTCGCTATTCGATTTTTGAACGGCAATACCAATGCGGGAAATACGTTTACGTACTGGGCCCAAACAAGTAGGGCATTGGGTAAAGGATTCTTCTTTAATTGATTGTTTAACCTCAAATAGCTTACCACGTAAGCAAGGTTTCTCTAAATGTTCGTATTCGTAAATTGGCATAACAGTTATCAGTTATCAGTTATCAGTTATCACTTATCACTTATCATCAGCCATAAACTTCAATGATCACGCTTCGCGCATCGAACGCTCAATGAATGAATCTTGCCGTTTGCGCCACAGCGAATAAAACGTGAGATAGATTAAATCTAACAAAGTCGCAAAATAGGTGTTTACGATTTGTGATTTAAGGCCGACTAAACTAAATTTCACTTAACAAGTTTTTGTGTGCAAAAACTTTATTTCACTTAACAAGTTTAGTTAGCGTGAAATGTGAAATGGATGTCTGATGTTGCGAATAACCAATTGAAGATCAAGTTTTCACGCAGCGAAGTACAGCGAAGCTAAACTTTAGCGTGAAAATGAATTTTTTAATTGTATATCAATTCCGGCCGTTTGTGCCAAATTGACAAAATTGGGAAATGAAGTCGCGACATTCGCACAATCATCAATAATAATAGTTTCCTTAGCACATAAAGACGCTATTGTAAACGCCATCGCTATGCGATGATCACCGTGACTGTTGATCACGCCCCCTTTGAGTTGTCCACCGTGTATTACCATACCCTCTGGTGTCGGTATCGCCTCTATGCCTAAAGTCTGCAAGCCCTCTGCCATAACAGAAATACGATCACTTTCCTTAACGCGCAATTCTTTAGCGCCTGTCAATACCGTTTTGCCTTCTGCACAGGCCGCCGCGATAAACAATACGGGAAATTCATCTATAGCTAATGGCACTTGTTCTTTAGGAATATCAATGCCATGTAAATGACTGGCGCGAATTTGAATATCGGCCACGGGCTCAAAACCCACATCACGTTGATTGTGCAAACTGATGTCGGCCCCCATTTGTCGCAAAATGTTTATGATACCCGTGCGTGTGGGATTGATACCCACATGTTCTAATAATAAATCAGAGCCTTGGGCAATACTCGCGCCAACCATAAAAAACGCGGCTGATGAAATATCGGCTGGCACATCAATAGTCGTGGCTTGCAATTTACCACCGCCTTGTAAACAGATGCGCTGCCCTTCTTTTTTCACCGCATAGCCGAATCCCCTCAACATCCGTTCAGTGTGATCACGAGTTACGCTTGGTTCTATGGCACAAGTTGTGCCTTGAGCATATAAACCGGCCAATAATAAACACGATTTCACTTGGGCACTGGCTATGGGCATCGTATAGTTTATACCCTGCAAACGTTGTCCGCCTTTAATTTTTAAAGGCGGCATTCCTTTTTCACTCGTCTCAATTTGTGCCCCCATTGTCGTCAAGGGATCAGTCACGCGGCGCATCGGGCGACGTGATAAATAGATATCACCCCCCATTTCCACCGAAAACGCTTGTCCAGCCATTAATCCCGATAATAAACGCATTGAAGTACCCGAATTACCTAAATCTAAAGGCCTGTCAGGCGCGTGCAAACCCTGTAACCCCACACCATGTAAGGTTACTTGTTTTTGATCAGGCCTGTCAATAGAAACACCCATATTTTCAAAGGCTTGTAGCGTAGCCTTCGTATCTTCACCTTCCAAAAAACCGTTAATTTGTGTAGTGCCTTCGGCTAACGCGCCCAACATGATGGCGCGATGAGAAATAGATTTATCACCAGGCACATGCAAAGTGCCCTGTAATTTTTGGCTAGGGTTGACTATAAATTGTTGAGAGGTATTCATAAAAATGATGAGAATGGAAAATGGAGATTGAACAGATGAATCAATCAGTGTTTTACTTAGGAATGAGAATTCAATAAAACTCGATTTCACGCGTGAAATATTAAACCTGACAGGTTTTGAAAACCTGTCAGGTTTGGTTGACAAGTTTCCCAAGTTATTAAATATTAAACCTGACAGGTTTTGAAAACCTGTCAGGTTTGGTTGACAAGTTTCCCAAGTTATTAAATATTAAACCTGACAGGTTTTCAAAACCTGTCAGGTTTGGTTGACAAGTTTCTCAAGTTATTAAATATTAAACCTGACAGGTTTTCAAAACCTGTCAGGTTTGGTTGACAAGTTTCCCAAGTTTATTAAAGCCTCATTCCTTAACAAGTTTTTGCGCGCAAAAAATTTTGCGTGAAATAAAGTTTCGCTTCGCTAAACTTGTTAAGTGAAATATCGTTTTTGCGCTGAACTGATAACTGATTGAATAAATTATGAAGGTGTACTGAATGTTTACCGATAACTGATAACTGATAACTGATAACTGAACACTGATTTCCACATTTCACGCTCAAGTTTTTGCGCGCAAAAACTTTATTTCACATTTCACGCTAAAGTTCGCTCCGCGAACTTTAGCGTGAAATCAAGTTTCGCTTCGCGAAACTTGAGCGTGAAATGTGGAACTGATTTATAAATCTTCTGGCACTGGTGACATCAACGCGCCACCACTCAATATGCCATAAGCTATCCAAACGACAATCAATGTGTAAACAAAACGCGGTATCCAATCAGCCAACACTTCATTGTGCAAACTAATCTCTTCTGATTCAAACTTCACATAGTGCAGCATCATATCTCCCAAACTCCCCGCATGTTCGCCAGTTGAAATCAATTGAACAGCCGCCGGATTAACGCCATCTACTTGTGATAAAGCCGCCGCAAAAGGCTCGCCTTTCTTAAGCAATATGATTATCTTTTGTAAGCGTCGGCGCAAAATAGGATTTTCCACCGTCTCATAAGCCTTAGGCAACGCCTCAAGAATCGGCAAACCCGCTTGTAACATCAAACCCAAGGATTGCAAAAAATCTCGTATATTCCGCCGCACCACCCAACCCCCAAAGTACGGTATACTGATTGCCATCTTATCCAATAACAAACTGATTCCAAAAGGTTTTAAAAAACCAACCCAATAGGGCAAACGCCAAACCACAAAAACAACTAAAGCGAATTGAATAATCAAACCCACCGTCGAAAACAAATAACTCAAAATATCTATCTTGCCCGATATCAAAGCAGGAACAGGTTGAATAAACACCGCCAACAATAAAACCGTCAAAGGTAAAAACAAACGCGATTTGATTTTCCGCAGATTCCGTGCTTTTTCCTCATAAAACTGCGCCAATTGTCGAAATATTGAAGCATAAATGCCACCCGCATCACCTGCTTCAATCAAAGCAGCATCTAAACCCATAAATAAACCACTCTGCGCCCCAGCTATTGACAAAGACTTACCCCGTTTCAAATGATTCAAAGCCACTCTTGCCCGTTTCCCCGTTTCCCCCTCAGATTCAACCAACATTTGCATCGCATTTTGTATCGGTATACCAGACGATTCCAAACGAGCCAGTTGCACATAAAGCTGAGCTAATGCTTGAGCCGGTAATGGCTTATACCGTGATTTTTTCAAAGAGGTTGTCATATTAATCAAATCTAATAAGTGATATGAAAATTGAACCCATTTTTTTTATTGAATAGGCCCTAAAAATCTTAAAGGTATACTCTGTGGTACTCTGTGGTACTCTGTGCTCTCTGTCTTGAAAAAAATTGATATCAGCGTTCTATTGATTTCGCCGGCACTCAGCAACTGTATCCGACTGACACCTTTCAAGAAATGACTCAACGCGCAGAAAAGGCCAAAATGCTGATGAGACAAGCGGAATCGGCTAATCATGCTAAAACTCGGTTCCTCGATCATAAGTACTGAACCAGAAATTTTCAGGTATTTAGAAGCAACCAGAAATAGGGCAACCACAAGGGATTGCCCCTACGCAATGTCATGTAGGGGCAATCCCTTGTGGTTGCCCTTTGCGGTAAAATACCTGTTTATTTGTGCTTCAGTACTTATCACTCATGAACTACGCACACCGCTCAATCCTATCTTGGGTTATGCCAACTTCCTTAAACACAAAGCTGAGTTTTCTAAACGTCAACAAAATGCATTAAATATTATTGAAGAAAGTGCTCAGCATTTATTAAGCTTGATCAACGACATACTTGATTTTTCCAACATCAAAGCTCACCAATTGGCTCTTTTTCCTATCGCGATAGATTTACCAGCCTTTTTGGATAACATTGTTGGCATGATGCAAATTCACGCCCAAGAAAAGCACCTCAACTTGAGATATGAAACCAGCAACACTCTACCGGGTGGTGTCGAAGCAGATGAATCGCGCCTACGTCAAGTGCTACTCAATTTGTTAGGTAATGCTATCAAATTTTACGGAAACCGGTAGAGTTATTTTTTATTTTCGGGCCCAATTTTCATTACAAATTGATTTTGCTTCGTACTCGATTTCGTTACAAATATTATTTTGCGTAGGCCTTTGGAGTGCAAAATTTATTTTGCGTAGGCTTTTTTCGTTCCAAATTTATTTTGCGTAGGCTTTTTTCGTTCCAAATTTATTTTGCGAATGACCATTTTTTGTGGGAATGCGCTCTTAGAAAAGTTTTTCAGGCAAAAGTTCGCTTCGCTGTACTTTTGCCTGAAAGTTTATTCCCGTGCCGAGTATACACACAATCTCCTCCTGAAAAGGGAACGATCAAGATTCGCTTTGAAGTACATGACACAGGCCCCGGTATAGCGCCCGTCGATCAAGAGCGTATTTTTCAGCCCTTTGAACAAATCCATCTCACGACACAAGACAATGGTGTCGGCTTAGGTTTAAGCATCAGCCAACAAATAGTGAAGCTCATGGGGAGTTGTATTGAAGTAGAAAGTACATTGAGTCAAGGCAGTTGCTTTGGCTTTGATCTTGAATTGCCGCTGACATCTCCCCTGGTTAAAAAAGAAACTGAAGAAAACAAGCGGAAAATCACAGGCTACCAAGGCAGAAGTCGCCACCTTTTGGTTGTGGACGACCATCCAAACAACCACCAATTGTTGCATGATTTGCTCGTACTACTTGGGTTTCAGGTAGAAACCGCTCAAAACGGGCCACAAGCCCTTGAGCAAATCCGCGCTAAACGCTTTGATCTGGTTTTTATGGATATCATTATGCCCAGAATGGATGGCTTTGCCGCAACGCAAAGTATTCGCCGCACCGTGCCACAAGGCAATAAATTGCCCATAATCGCCATTTCTGCTAGTGCATTGGACTCGAACCAAACAACGGTATTTAATGGCTACTTGGAAAAGCCAGTGAACCCAACCGAATTACAGGCCTGTTTAAAAAAACAACTCGGCCTGAACTGGGTATATCAGCAACCCATCGTACCAGTAGAAAACGCAAAGGTGTCAACACCACTGATACCGCCTCCTCTCGCAGAACTAGAAACACTGTATGAACTGGTAACGCTAGGCATGACGGTAGAAATCGAAACTTGGGCAGAAGGCTTAGTCGCTTTAGACTCGTGCTATGCACCTTTTACCGACAAAATATTGGCATTCAATAAAAAGTTTGATAGAACAAAGCTATTAGCCTTATTAGAGAGCGTTGGCTTCCAAGCGTTATCTTGAACTCAAGCCATAATAACAAGGATTGAATATTAAACGACAAAAAATAGTTATCAAATCGTAATGACAAAATCTTAATCTATCAAATCCTTGCTTATTTAATAAAATCCTTGCACCATATAAAATCTTTGTAGTTGTTTCTTTTGATAGTAATGTCTTATGGGTAATGATGCCAGAGAGGAGAAATAGCACGACAACTCATCGAAACAGATTGATTTCGACTTAAAAATCAGTGTCATCTGGAACAGTTTTTGTATACCAAAAATGATTTTGAGTCAAAACAATCTGCCAGATCAAGTGTTCATACCTCACACCCACATTGCAAGACAACCTTTCTTTTTTCAGGGAGACTAATCCAAATGTCATGCCCAAACAAAATAACTCAGCCAAAACACACGCTTCTCCTAATTGACGATAATCCAAGCAACTTACAAATGCTCGTCGATATTCTACGCGATTATGGTTTTGTTTTGATGACGGCCCTCAATGGAAAAGACGGTTTACAAATCGCGCAAAAGGGACAACCTGACTTAATTCTACTTAATGTGATGATGCCCGGCATGGATGGTTTTGAAACATGCCGTTGTCTCAAGGCCAATGCCGCCACACAGCAAATTCCTGTCATTTTTTTAACCGTGTCAGCCCAAATTGAAAACAAACTCAAAGGTTTTAGTCTTGGTGGCATTGACTACATCACCAAGCCCATTAGCGAAGCCGAAGTGCTGGCGCGGATTACCACCCATCTCAATCAACATCACTTACAACACAATTTAGCCAAGCGTCTGCAAGCTTATGAACAACAGTTTGGCCCGCTAGACTCAGACGCGGCTTTAGCCAAAACCAGCGATCAAAGCCCTCCCTTAAGATTAAAACAAGTTTGCCAAGCCTGCGATAAATTGTTAAGCAATTTGGCCTATAACCCCTCACTAGATGAATTGGCACACGCCGTCGGCACTAACCGCAACAGCTTATCCCAAGCCTTTCACGCCCATTTTGGCATGAGTGTCTTTACTTGGCTACGTGAACAGCGCCTACAAAAAGCAGATTCTCTATTACGAGAAACAGATTGGCCAATACTAAAAATCAGCCATGCGGTTGGTCATGGTGATTCCAACCATTTTTCCACCAGCTTTAAGCGTCGTTTTGGGCTATCGCCGCGCCAGTATCGCAAAACAAATGACGCAAACAACTCATGACGCAAACAAAGGTTTTATTTTTGACGGTTATTTACAATAGCGCCTTGTTTCGCTTGAGAGGATTAAATCAATCTCTGTCATACTCAGATTGAGGTTAAACAGATCAATATGAATCAGCGTAAATCATGACAATCAGTCCAATCAGCGTTCTATCAGGGCAAGTCCGCGATAAATTGTTGTCATGAGGTGGGGTTTTGTAGGGGCAGACCTGCGTGTCTGCCCTTATTTTAATCGCATTGGAACAGCGCCTAAAAAAAGCCCATTCTCTATTACGAAAAACCGATTGGCCAATACAAAAAATGAGTCATGCAGTCAGTTATGGTGACTCCAACCCTTTTCCCACCTGCTTTAAGCGTCGTTTCGGGGTATCGCGCCAGTCTCGCAAAATAAGTGACGCAAACAAAGAAACTCATGCGGCAAACAAAGGTTTTATTTTGACAGTTATTTATAATAGCGCCTCGTTTCGCGTGAAACTCTTATTAGGCAACTCCCAAATAATAAATTATTCCGTTTCACACCTCCTGAGATTGAAGTTGGAGGTCATATTTTGTTAGTCTATTCATTTTTTGAAGTTGCCTTAGTTCTATTAGAAAAACCTAACTTGAACATCAAGTTATTAAAAACAAAAGGTGAAGTATAAATGGTCAAAAAGACAATTAGAAAGTTTGTGGCTTACACCAGTATGGCCCTCTTGGCAAGCAGTGTAGCAGTCGGTAGTGTCATGGCAGCAGCAAAAGTGCCTCAATTCGGAAAATACGTCGCGGAAGGCGGAAATTACAGTATTGAGATAACATCGACAAACTCCTCAATTGGTCAAATCACGGCTGAGTATAACGCGAGTTACAGCCCTGCAGGTCCATTGAGCGTAAAGGGCGATATTGGGCAATACAGTTGGGTAAAGTATAACGTTGCCCCGTTTGGAATCCGCTTTGGGATGAAGGTTCGTCCATCAGGTTGGCCATACATCATTTTCGACAACTGGACAGGTGCCTATCAAGTGGACAATACCCTCCTGTTGTCGGGTGTGCGTTCATACGTCAACAGCGATGGCGTAATCGAAGTCAGAACCCTTGGAACAAAGACGTTTTCCAAATAAAAGGTTTCTTGCAGTTAGCGAATCAAAAGCACCCATTGATCTTTTAGCCATCTAGGTAACCAACTCAACCAACGTCGCACGTATTGTCCAATGTGAACAAGGTTCGCACCTTGCTCATAACACCGAACAATACGTTCGACAAGAATTGGTAACCACCGGTGGGTACCTTGTAGGGCCTACCAAGTTTCGTAGTAGGCGATAAATCGCCTACTACAAACATTGATTAAAAACCAATTTGGCAAATCCACCAAGAACTGATCGAGACTACCCTTTTTCTTGCCAAAGCTCATCAACTGATTGCGAAATAATCGTCAATCCCCGTTTCAGCAACCCTTCCTCAATAATCAAA
>Ga0164315_10000567_pt1 | contig 26061 bp, 36 predicted proteins | sample GuaBasSedimGuay6_FD_113737 | JGI IMG/M metagenome (GOLD analysis project Ga0164315, IMG submission 113737) | Subseafloor sediment microbial communities from Guaymas Basin, Gulf of California, Mexico - Guay6, Core 4569-2, 0-3 cm | ecosystem: Environmental > Aquatic > Marine > Hydrothermal vents... | reverse complement strand
TTCAGCTAATCTAACATTGTCAATACAATTTTCATAGTTTTCTTCATTAACTACAGAAATAAAATCAGGTCTATATCCTACTAATTCTAAAAATTTATCAGATACTTTCCAAAACATCTTCTCAGTATATGGTACATCTTTAGCAATTGTCCTAGTATTTCCATAATTAAATGATGTAGTCACACCTACTCTAGGATGTTTGAATATGTCTATCCATTTTTCAGGATGATTATAAAAATTCCAAAGATTTGAGGTAAAAGAAATGTTTGATTGAGAATTTATTTCATCTAAATGATCTAATAATTCCCAATAATATGAAGGTTTAACCATTAAAGGTTCGCCTCCATTTATGATGATAGTATTGGTTTCAGGAAATCGTTTTAAAAATCGTTTGACATGATCTAAATCTAATACATCTCGTTTAGTATTAGCAATATCACTTGATGAACAAAAACTACAGGACCAGTCACATATTTCTGAAATCTTTAAGATTAATTCCATTTAAGATTAGCCTTTAACATTATATCTTTCGGCAATAAACACTCTTTTATATCGTTATTTTTCATATACATGATTACATTTCGACTGACACATGAGGATAAAAATGGACAAGTATCACAAACTAAATCTCTTGAATACTCATATTGTTCTAGTTCTAAGGATTGATTTAAATCTGATAATTCTTCTATAGATAATGATTCAACTTCCATTGAAACATTTTTAGAATTATCGAATATAAAATCATACAAATAAGGATTACGATATAATTTACCATTTTTAAAAGTCATCGTAATATAAGTATTGCTGCCAAAATAAGGATCGATCATATTAAATAACATGTCTTTAACATTGACATCATTATATATTTTACCTAATCTATCTTTCCATTTATCTAAGGCATCTATTATTAGACTTTTCTTTTGAGATCTAAAGAATGAAGGATTCATCCTAAAATGAGAATTATATCTGTCATTAACTTCTTTAGATATAGATGCAATATCTACATTGTTAAACATATCACTAGAATGAATATTATAAACAAAGATAATATTAACATCTGTTAATTGACTTAAATTTGTTTCCAATCTTTCAAGGTATTCTTTATCTTTAGCAATAAATTTTTCTATATCCAAAACTACAAACATTTCGTAATAAACATCTTCAGGATAATTTTCTCGAATAAAATCCATAATAGATTTAACATGAGAAGGTTCTGATAGTAAAGTACTATTAAAGGTTAATGCGTTGAAATGTTCAAATAAGGATATGAATATAGGATTTGAAATAATTTGGAATGTATTACTAGCTCCAAACATATCAGTAGGAGATAATACAAGTTCATTTAACTCATATTTATCGTCAAATTTTGTTATGAATTTTTTTAGATCGATTAATTCCTGGTCTGTGAAAGTATTTCTACGTTTGACAAAACAGCCTTCACAATTGAAGGCACAACTATCCAAGAATTCTGTTTGGATACTAACTGTAACTCTGTCACTATCTATTAAAGAGTTACTATTAGTGGCAGTTCTACGTTCTTCAATTGAAATGCCATTATTGATTATCATATAATTCTATACTTTTCCTAGATAAAAGACATTGGGTAATTTGATTTACTTCCATATATTTTAATACTAATTTAGATATACATGAAGCAACATGTTGACAATTTTCGCAATCATCAGTTTTATTAACATACTTATATTGATCTATATTAGATTCAACATCATATAAATTTATATCATCGATTTCATAAAGTGATTCTGGCCTATCTATAACAAAAGAAGGTTTTAAAGAAACAACATTCTCATATATAAAAGGAGTACTATACAAGAATCCATTCTTAAAAGTAAAAGTTCTTTCATTATTACCAGCGTGGTACTTATTAGATATAGTCAATGTCACTGAATCTTTGTTATCTTCATTAAGACAACGTTCTAACATTGTGTTCCATTTTCCTAAAGTATTGATAACATTATCAATATTACCAGATCTCATGAATGATGGATTGAATTCTAGGATAGTTCCAAATTCATCTCTAACTAGTTTAGTAATTTTAACAATATCAAAGTCTTCTATTTCAGAATCTAAGTCTCTAATATTTAATTGTAAAGCATAATCTACTTTAGCATCAAAATAATCTAATAATTTTATTTTACTTTTTAAATTTTCAATATAATCATGATCATCCTTGTGTAATTTTTTAATATCTATTGGGATTAATACTTCAACTTCCATTTTTTCTGATGTAAAAACTTTATTAAATTGTTTAATCAATCTTATTATATCATCATCAGAACTTTGCATTGTTGATAATAAGGTTAAAACCACATCACCAGTTTTAAAAATATCGGTGAACCGTTTATCGCTAATAATATTAACAGAGTTGTAAGCAGCAAAGAAATCAGTAGGTCCCAAAATGATTTCATCAAATGTGTGTCCAGTATTTCTAAATTTGTTTATAGTATCGACTAATATATCCATATCATCGTTATTATAAGCATTTTTCCGTTTTACAAAGCAACCCGCACAATCAAATTCACATCCATTTAGGAATTCGGCATTAATACGTACTCTAAACTCTGAAGCATTAGCGATATTTTCACCGATGCATTCAGAATTGTTCATTGCCCCATAAACATCGTTTATAATCATTATTGACAGCGTTCCAGTCTTGGAGATTGTGTAGTATTTTTAGAATATAAATCTAATACATCTTTAGGATAAATACATTGGGTTATGCCTTTAGATTCCATAAATGATAATACATTACGACCAACACATGTACTAAAATATTCGCAAGTTCCACATTCTTCAGTCTTATGTGCATATCTATATTGATCTGCTGTTAATTCACCAAGTTTATCAAATAATTTTTCAACATTACTATCATCTAATAGCATTTCTTCATCTGCCATTAATATTTGTTCATATATAAATGGAGACACATAAAGATTACCTTTACGATAATTCATTACAATTGTATTAAATCCGTTGTGATGTAAATCTGCAATAGTTACCATCAATTTTTGATAATTATCTCTATTAACTGTATTGCTTAAGAATTCTTTCCATTGTCCTAAATGTTTGATAATTAAATCGGTATTACCAGTTCTAAAGAATGATGGTAAAAATTCAATAATACCTTCATACTTATCTCTAACTGTATCAGTAATCTGTTCAAAATTATCAATCAATATATCATCATGATGAACGTTTACAACAAATGACCAATCAACTACTTTAGGAGTAGATTCTTTAAAATAATTAATAATTTCCATATGTTTGTTAAAATATTCAGCATCATCAGCAACAATTTTATCAGCTTCCATAGGAACTAAGAATTCCATAATCATATTAGTTCTAAAATAATCAGGGTTATCTAATATGTCAAATACTCTTTTAACGTCAGATAAATCAGTACCATTAAACATTGCTGTAGTTGTGATACGGGTTTTATCATTCAATTTTAACATTGCTTGAAAATCGTCATTCAATAATATGTCATTAGTATTGGTTGCGCTAAAAATATCTGTAGGAGATATAATAACTTCTCTAAATCTAAGACCTTTTTCAGTTAATTCTTGGGCCAATTTTAAAGCTTTCTTAACATCAGTTGCAACGATTTCATTTTTCCTATTAACAAAGCAACCTGTACATGCATGAGCACATCCATTTAATAGTTCTAAGTTAATAACAAAATCCATCTTATCATTATCAAAAACTGTTTTTACTTCAGAGTTTGACATTTTTTCGTATAAATCTTCTTCTATCATTTGATATTCCTTTTACTACTATTTATTCTAATTCAATTACTTTAGATGCATCTCTAAATAAATTCTTTGGCATAAAGCAATCATATAATTTTCGGTGTTCCATATATGACAATACATTTCTACTGGAACATGATGTTATAAACTCGCATTTATCACATTCTTCTGTCTTCTTACTAAAATCATATTGTTGTACTGTAAGTCTATTTTGAGCATTATCTAATGTATCTAAATTATATTTTCCATTTATTTTATCTACTTGAAAAAATGGAAAATCCTGGGGTATTCCTTCATATATAACAGGAGCAATATATAATTCATGGTTTCTATATGAATATGTATTAAAAGTAAATGCTCCAAAGTATATATCGATCATGTTCATAAATACTCGACCTATATTATCATCATTTACTTGGTCATTTATTAATTTATTATGAAGTTCTGTATATTTTCTTAAATGATTTACACTAGTTCCACGAAGATATGATGGGTTTACTCTGATTTTAGAATTATAATCTTTAAAGATTTTATCATTAAATTCAGCTAGACCTACGGCATCAAACATAGATTCAGAATATACATTAAGAACAAAAAATACATTATACAAATCTAATAATTCTAAGTTCTTATTAAACTTGTCCATATAAGCTCTATCATTATTCAAATATCTTTTATCGTCTATCACTACAAAAATTTCAAATTCTCTATCATGTTTATCTGATAAACAATGTTCATGTAATAAATCATACTTTCGCTTAATCTCATCATAATCATTTAATAATGTTGTACTACAAGTGAATGTAAAATATGAACAAATCTTTTGAAACTTTGGGTTTAAAACCAACTCATCAAAATTTACAGCACTGAATATATCAGTTGGACCTAAGAAGAGTTCATTAATGTCGAACCCACCTTCTTCCCACTGTTCTACTAAATCTAATAATATATCTAAATCTTCTTCATTAAACTCATTCTTTTTAGAAACGAAACATCCTTCACAGTTATATTCGCACCCATTTAATATATCTAATGTTAAATCTACAGAAATCTGTCTGGAGTCACGCAGTGATCTCGATCCACCTTTATGGGCTGCATATGAATTAATTAATTTCTTAGACATTATCAAATCCTGAAATTTTCAATAATAGATTATCTGGATTATCTATAAAAGATTGGATTAACTTATCGCCGCCATATATATACTCATCAAAAAAGTGACTATAATATTTTTGATTTGACATAACAAATATATTATCAGCAAGATATGATACAAAAAATTCTGTAAACTCAGCTAAATGGGCAAAATTAACTCCAGTATAATTCTTACCATGTTTAATATCATTTTCAGATATTTCTAATTTTTCACATGATGCTAATAGAAATAACGGTAATGAATCTATGATATCAGTTGATAGTTTAACCATTCTGTCTAAAGATTCTAAATTAAATTCTGTAAGAACATCATCAAAATATGGTACACCATACTTCTGATAATAAAGAACATTAGCATGATGTTTAGCTAGGTTAGTATTACCCAAATAATTTGAAGTTGTAATGTATTCATATAAGAATATTGTATCAAATCCTATGACAGTACATGGTATTTTTAAATGAGCTAAATAATTTAATATGTGATGATTCAGCATTCTACAATCTGATATATCAAATATGACGTCTATAGTTTCACCTTTAACATTATGTGAACAATATTCAGCTATAGTAGATGGTGATAATGGTAAAGTACTTTTAATCGTTTTCATTTATGTATTTAAAAAATGTTTTAATCCAACATCCATCATAATCATGGATATTAGGTGTTATAAAATCCCATTGAGTATAGCATCTAAATTTACAACGTTTATAAAATTCACATGATAAACAGTTGAAATGTTCTAAATGTCGTTTCATTTGTGGTGCGTTGTCTTGGTAATTAACCTCAGTATCTTTATATGTTTCGAAATTTTCAGGTTTATATCTACCCCATTTACAGTTGGAAACACTATCATCTGGAAATATAGTAATTTTGTTTAGTGATAAACATCCCATCGGATTTTCAGTATTTTCCAATAATTCTGCTATATTAACAACTTTTGGATAGTTGTTAAACAAAAATTTATAAAATTTTAACATCACACTATCAGGCGGCGTTAGATTATTACTAATATCATCAGGAATATAGTCATCAATATACACTGGGAACGTACGGTAAATATAATCAAAGAATGGATCGGTCATAGTCATCATATCATTTATTGTATCAATGGTAGCTACAACATTAACAGACGATATATATTTTTCTAATCGTTTAATATTTTCAAAATATTTTTTATTAGTTGGTCTACCTTCAAAATCATATGAAACTATTAACGATGATTTAATATTATTATAATTTAATTTAGTAATAAATTCGTTTATAGATTTAGTATCTTTAAATAAGAAATTTGATACCCAAACTATTTCTAAATGATAATCATACATGTAAGCTAACTCACTTATTTTTTTAGATATATCATAATAATAATCTAAGTATCCTTTTTCTATGAGATTATCTTGAAACAGTTCGCCGCCTACAATATTGATTTGCATGAAATCTACAGTTCCTTGTCTATCTTGAAAGAATTTTTCAATAATTGATATTTTAGCAACCATTTCATCAAATTCTAAACCTACCGTAGATTTTTTGTCATGATAACAGAACGCACAATTGATATCACAGTTTTCAAATAGTGTAAGTTCTACTTCAGCAATGTTGGGTCGTTTGGATTCTAAGAGTTGTTTGATGTCGACATTTTCATCACGATTATCGTAATAACCGTAATGTTTTTTGTCGTTGTATACATTGATTATATTTTTTTTATCTCTGTATATAGAAGAGACAGGAATTTTGATTTCCATTAGTCATTAAGTGCAGTATAAATGTCTACCATTTTGTTAAGGCCATCAAGACTTTCTTCAGATTCATCACCTTTAATAAAGTCTTGTACTCTTGAAAGATTTACAAGATATTTATAGAATAAATTATCGTCATGGGCGAAATATTCAAATAAGTTTTTACCTTTAAAGATATAATTATCATTATCAAAATATTCATCAAAGTATATTTGATCTTCTAATGGTTTTATATCTGCTAAAAACATAATTAAGAAGTCTGGTATTTTGTATAAATTTAAAAAACAGAATCCTGATCTTGTTGGATATTGTTCTTCTGACTCATTTTCTTTTAACTCTTCGAAGTTTTTAGATAAAATATACAAGGTAGAAGATTCCATTATACGTTTATAAAAGTTTATAACTTCTGCGTTTTCTTTTAAAACTTCTACTCCAAAATCAGCAAATGATTGAGTATCAAGATATGGTTCATTATATTTGTCAAAATATACCAAGTTTGCGACAAACACATCAAGTTCTGGAGTATTACATAAGTCTTTAAGATATAGATATTCTGTTACTAATTCTGCATCTATAGAATCAAACTCACAGTTAATCTGCAAGTTTGATAAATAAATTAGAATACTTTTAGCACTCATTTCTTTCTTAGATTCAACGTAGTCTATAAGAAAGATTTTTTCTTTATCTTTAAAAAATTCTACCATATCTAAAGGAGATAAAGGTAGAATAGTTTTAACAAGTTCTGTCATTTTTATACCATATAGGTTTTAAGTATTAAATCATTAAATTTAAGATAACGGCTACTAAAAAAACTTAAACAACTTAAACATTCAAAGTCAGCCAAGAATTGGTCAATATCAGGATTTTTAAATAATTCTACAAATACCATTAATTCAGTAACATGATCGTCTTCCATAGTATCAATTTCTTTTGCATAAGCCAAAGAATATAATTCAATAATATTATCTAAATCTGTATGAACATCAACGATAGAATCACACATTAATTTACAAAGAAATGGATCATTATTAATAGCAGTTTTAAGTTTACCAGGATCAGTTATTCCAGATATAGGTAAATAATCTTCTATTACATCATAATTACTCGTAATAAGACCAACAACTTTAACCAACTGACTTTCAATATATCCAGTTAGCATAGGTTCAACCATATTAGCAATTTTTAAGTTTGCTATTGGTTTAGTTATTTTACCATTTTTGTACATAAATAATACAAATTCTAATGGTATATCTGCAGTACTACCAACATTGAATAATTTTCCAGTAGCTTGAAAGGCACTGTATATATCAGTCATTGTATTGTATTTTATATCACGATTTTCTTGAATAAAATCACTGACTTCATACATTTCTAATATCTTGAACATTACATCATCAGTAAGATAACCAAAGGTTTCACATAATTCTTTCATTGTGTATAGAAATAATGCAGCATAATCATTAATATCTGATATATAAATTCTTAATTTATCTATAGAGTCTATGTATTCCCATAACTTACTATAATCATCATCAAATCTTTCTGTCATCATTTCAGCTAATGTATTATATCTGAATATGAAATTACTGTCTTCTGGGAAATAAAGATCTGCGAATTCACCACCATCTAAAAGTATAAACTCACCTTCATGTGGTTGAAACTTATCTATATGCTTTACATATATTTTATTTTTAATATTGAACATTTTTTTATCCTTAAACTAAATTAGTTTATCTTCTACCTCTAGATGCGTGACAGCTACTATGACAACTGCTATGGCAATAATAATAATTCTTATATAAATTATTAGCATTGATATTTAATGTAGTCTGTAATGAGCTTAAAATTGTATGATATCGTGTTAAATTAATATCTTCAAGAGGTTGAATATTATTATATGTTGAAGCAGAAGGTTGACTTCTAGTACCATCAGGAAGTGTATTATTAATTCTAGCAAATCTAGAATATTTGAATACGTTTGTTCCATATTGGTTTTTATAAAACTTAGTAAGTCTAACTCTAGAAAATTGTTTAGTAAATTCTTCAAGAGCTGCTTGAAGATCTGGTCCACTAACAGTCACAGTTGATAATTCACCAGTACTAACAGCTGGATAATTAGTTAACGTAATTTCATTTCCTGAACGTGAAACGTCAGTAGAATTAGCATTTTTCTTAGCATTTGCATAAGCTTGTAAATATGCGTTTAAATCATTTATAAATTGGGCTTTAGTTACATTTGCCATATAAGGTTCCTTATTCCTGTCCTACAAATCCGTTTAAAAACTTTTTAAACAGATCAATATCTCTATTTTCATTCATATCTATCATCATTGATTTAGGCGCTGGACATATATCACCTTGAAATTCTAATTGATGACAGTCTCCATTGCATGTATCATATACTGGACATTCATAACATGCTTTAGGTCTCATTAATTCAGATTGAATATTACATAGTCTCTGTGGACTAAATAATATATCATACATATGATCATTTATATGGGCAAATTGTTTATCAACTGCACCATTTGGACAACCACCAATTGTACCATCAGCATTAATTGTTAAAATCTTTTGTTCGCACATTCTACATCTACAACCAGCATGAGTAGAATGAACTACTTCTGTTAATATAGAATCAAAAAACATATTGTCTATATATTCGTATGTTTTATGTTCGATTGATTGTTTCCACATTTTATGGAACCAAGCATCTAATTCTATATTAAGTGGAATAATACCACTATTTAATAATGCGTTACCATTACCTGTAATTCTTTCAAAATTTATATGTTTGATACCTAAGCTAGAAATATAGTTAATAATATCTATAGGTTCCATCTCAACTATACTTTTACTAACACTTACCATTACAGTAATATTATGACCATCTTTTACTAACTGTTTAACATTATCTTCCCATAAATCTTCTTGTTTCTGGTTAGACCATCTTATATTTTTATCCCATGATGTACCCCAAGATTTATCACAAATCTTTTCGAGTACATCAAGCCTACCGGAATTAAGGGAAAACGTTAAATTGGTTTGTACAGACCACCAAACATTTTCCCACAAATCTTTAACACCATGCCAAGTTTCAAATAGTAACTCAGTTGGTGCAATCAAAGGTTCGCCGCCATGAAATGATATGTTTCCATTATCAAGTTCTGGATTAAATTTTTTCAGTCTTTGAAAGAAATCTATTGTTGCTGGAACATCGAACCAACCCTTTTTACCATTTATCCCATTTGTAAAACAATGGGCACAATTTAAATTGCAGGTATCCGTGGTCTTTAGATAACACATGAGTTCACGCATATTTAATTTTATTCTCTTTCAATTATCAATAATGTTTTATTATATTATTAATATTAAGTGCTGTATACAGCAGGGAATACTTTATTCCAAGTACTACTACCATATATAAAAATTTCTAATGTTGCTCCTGTCCCTGTGACTCTTATATCTCCAGATACTGCTACAGTTGGATTAGCATGAACAAATGTTCCGCCGCCAGTTCCAAGTAATGCTGCCTGTAATGCAGCAATTTCATCATCTACATATTGTTTATTTGGTATATCATTACCATTGGTTAATAACGCTTCATAATTTGTAACATCTGAATGTATAGTACCATCATTTTCAATTTTAAATAGTGGAGTATGTCCAGTAGTACTATAAGAACCTTTTGCTACATGGAAACCACCGGTTGAATTATTGTCTCCATCAATATGTATTAAAACGCTTTCATCAGCAGTTAATAATAGTGCTGCAGTGCCTCTAATATCAGGCCCATCAATAACAGTACCTTTACCTTCATTTAAGAACAATACATTATCAAAATTTAAAACACCATCTGTTCTTCCAACAAAACCTATAGCGGGTAATACTGAAGTTATACTATCACCATCTTTTTCTACATAAACACTAGATAAAGAATTGATAAAATCATCAACATATTTTTTATTAGTTAATACATTATCAAATAAAACTAAACTTTCATATCCAGTTATTAAACCAGATTGTATAGTACCATCATTTAATACATGGAATAAATCAGTTGAACTAACTAAATCGGTTGCACCTTTACCTACAACGAAACCGCCGGTCCCATTATTATTAGAATCTGCTATAATGTGTACAGTTTCAGATGCTGTCATTAATATAGCATCAGTAGATCTAAAATCTGGAGCTTTACTAATATCACCATGACCTTCATTAATATATAAAGAAGGTGAAACACCATCGTCTTTAGTAAATGTTAATACTCCGGCCGCATTACCAATAGCTCCAACTGAATTATCATTTACAGTAATTGTATCGCCGCCTTTTAAAACATATCGATCAGCAGTACTAACAAAGGCAGCACCAGTATATACTTTTAATTGAGGTACGCTTTGGTCATACCACAAGTCACCTTCATGAGGGAACGTAGGTGGTTCAACTGTTACTCCAAGTCTACCAGCATAATCCCATTGAAATGTTCCAGTACCTGAAATATCTCTATAAATGTATAATACGCTATCTGTTTTATTAAACCATAATTGACCAGAATTATAAGGTGGAACTACCATCAATGGATCTGGTTCTACTACATTATAAGATACATTTCCCAAAAATGCTGCTTGAGCATCTGGTAATATAGTTTGTAAAATTATTGTTGTTAAATTTAGAGGTTGATTATAAGAACTAGATGCTACTAAATAATTGTTATCATTAATAGCACTAGTAGAACCAACTATTTGAAATTCAAAATCATTAATAAAAATATCTGTTTTATCATCAAAAATTTCAACATAATCAACACCGGCTCCACCATTATCATCAGCACCTTGAATTGATACTATTAATGGAAGTGCTCTAGCTGGACTAGAAAAGTTTTCTAATAAATGTAAGAAATTTTCGTTTAATGCTTCACCATATTTTAATCTACCAGTACCATGTAATACTAAGCTTGAATTAGATTTTGGTCCACCGAAACCATCTATCTGAGATGGATTGATAATAAATGAAGGTTCATTCGTATCTGTATGTTGTATAGAATATACTGTAGCCATCTATAAAATCCTTTTTAAATTGTTATTTATCCTTATTTATAATTTTAATTCTTTTAAATAATTTTTAATTTCATCAACTTCTTTGCGATTTTTATCAAATTTCTTTTGCCATTTTGATGGATTTATAAACATTTCCAATACTTTATGTTGATTTTCGGTTATACTTGGATTAGTTAATATCTTATTAATACTAACAGAATTCAACAAAAACCATGGAGATAAATGTCTAGATTGGAGTAATTCTATGATCTCATTTATGTATAATTTAAGTAAAACTTCTTCAATATCACAATCAAATATTTTAGATAATTTTTGTAAACATACTATAGAAACACCAACTGATCTTAAAGGATCTAATGTATCCAAATATTTTATATAAGCTGAATATACAATACTTGAAGACCAAACTGTTGGCAATATTCGTTTACTATTAACAAATTCTAAATATATTGGAATGTCTGGAATTCGTTTATCTATAGCAAATTTAGCAAAATTTATAAAGCTTGTATAATACTTTGAACTCATAAATGTTTCAATATCAGTATTATAACATCTCTTAGTTTCTAAATATTTTTTATAATATCCAAAAGCATTTCTACCAATAACACTTTTAACTTCATTTTTCTTGGCTAAAACTTTACACTTAGATGCATGTTTAATAAAAAACCTTTCATTAACATATTGTGTATGACAGTGCTCACATTCAGACATTTCTTTTTTTCAATTCTTTTTTCAGATCAGCTAAAACATCTTTTTGAAGTCCCATTTCATTACATATTTCAATCATATCATCATTCGTATAAAATTGTAAAACATCTTTTGTTTCACGTATACTCATATCTAAATATTCTGCTAACATTTTCGTAGATTTTGGAAATGCTATATCCTTTGCTTGGCGCTTAATCCACTTATATCGACTATTTGGAATTGTACATATTGACATGAGATTATAAAGAAGACCTTTATGTTTACCAAGTTCAAATACATATCTATTAACCAAATGATTCAACATTGATATTTCATAAGGATTATTACTAGATAACCATCTCATTATAACCAAAGGAGCAAACGCTTTTTGTTGTTCTTCTTCCAAAGAATCATAATATTTTAAATCTGAATTGGATATTTTTTTAAGAACTTCAAAAATGTCTAATTTATATTTTTTCGATTCCATGTGGTGTCCTTTTTTTCAGAGGTATTGATAATTTTTTATTACAGAACTTACATAAAATATGATCACCATTATGAATCAATAAATCTTTAGGATGAATGCAAGTATCTACCATTTCAATTCTAAGATAATCAATATCATCAATAATTGGAGCTCGCTTTTTTTGAATATCTAATATTTGTTCTTCAAGAGGTCGAATTTTATCTAAATATTTTTGCATTTTATCATGCAAACGATTCCATTTTAATTTTTCATTTTTCAGTGCCATCATATTGATAGCATTGATTTCATTTTTTTGGTCTTCATCCATTATATTCTACCTAAGTCTATGAATAATGCGCTTATGTTAATCTCCCTATCGGCAACTAATGAATCTTTGTAGAGATAATCTGCTATCATTACTTGACCAGCTTCCCATTTATCTTTTGCTTGAAATCTTTTAGATTTGTCTAGATTTTCATATAAGAATCTATAAACCGATCCAATCTCATCGTTTGATACTTGAGCACAAATAATAGATCTAATTTCAGACCAATCATCAGCTTCTAACAATTCTAGAAATTTGAATTTGTAGTCATCATTGTTACTATCAGAAGATGGATCTAATAATTCCCCATTAACACAGTGTTGTTGTACCGTCTGTATCACTTTCCTTAAATCAGGATAACATATATCAACATATTTAAGTATAATCTGTGGATCAAATTTAATTTTTTCAGATAATAATATCTCGATGATGCGTTTAGTTAATGCAGTTTTGTCAGGAGCTTTGAATTCTAATTGATATAAACAACGAGATTTAAGAGCAGGGATAATTTTATGAATGTAGTTACAAGTACAGATGAATTTTGCATAATCAATACAATCTTCCATCATCATTCTTAAACTCATTTGAGCAGGATGGCTCAACGCATCCATTTCTTCGAATTGAACTACTCTATATTCACCATGTGGAACAATTGTTATAAAATCATAAATTGTAGTTCTAATATTTTCAATTTTATGACCATCAGAAGCTTTAATTCTAAGTACATCAGCAGGATTAATATTCAATTCTGTTAATAATATATCTGATAATGACGTTTTTCCAGTTCCTTGTATACCTGATAGCATAACATGACCTGCCATATCATCAGCAACAATATTCTGGATAAGTTGTTTATGTTTTTCACTTTGGAAAATATATTGAGATAAATCTTTAGGTTTATATTTCTTAACCCAAGCTTTACTTTTTAGATCTGACATAAAAGATTCCTTATTATAAATAAAGAATCAATTATATCATATAGTTGTAAGTGTATAAACTTTTTATTGATTAGATCGAACTTGATCTATGATTTGTTTCTTTGTTACTACGCGTCGTATTGCTGAATGGGATTCTTCATCCATACTAGAACCTTCATTCTGTGGATATTCTATAATCTCATCAACTTCAACAATTTCTTTAACATGTTTAGCTTCTTTATGATCTCTTAATGCAATATTAGCAGATATCACTAAAATAACAGCTAAAGGATCAAAAACAACAACAAGTAATAAAATCATATATTTAATAGCATCATCTACTTCTTTATCAAATACTTTGGCTATATAAATGATAGGACCAGTATGAGCTTCTTGATTTAATTTAGTTTTAGATAACGTTAAAGTTTCTGAAGCAATATTATCAAGTCTAAGATTGATTTTATTTACTTCAGGTCCATATTGTTTCATTAATCTTTCTCTACCTGAAATATAATTAGATGGTAGAGAAGCAATATCAGCATCAATTTGACGCTTTCTAAATAGAATTTCTTCTTTTTCAGACTTTAATAATACAATGGTTTGTTCCATTTCTTTCAATGGCATACTGTCTTCTTGATATGCAGCTGATAAAAATCCAAAAATACCCATTGAAGTTATTAACATTAAAATTAATATAGCACTTATAAGATAAGATTTTAGAAGAAAGTTTATTTTCTTCCAATATCTATAAACATATGATGCTGAAACTAATTTACCAATTTCAAGTGACGAACCCATTACTACAACAGGCCAAAATGCTCCAGTGAACATAGAAGCAAGTCCGTATATTGAAAAATATCCAGCTACTCCTGATATTATCAATGCGCTTAAAATTAAAATTGTTATAAAAATCATTTTAAATCCTTTTAAAACGTACTATTAAAGTATGCCTATCTCCGGCATTTCTTTTGATATCAATAGTACTTTACTTTCATCTGTTTTCCAGTATTTCATACCTTCATGTTTAAAAAAATCAGTCCACATAAGCGGCTCAATAAAGATATAATCTCCTTGAATAACTTCTTTAACTTCTGGACCAATATTGGTTACTATACCCCATCTAGCTTTTTTAGCAGAATCATCAGCATCTTTCGATATGATTTCTAATCCAAAACTAGTTGTTTCTTTAAATTTACCTAAACTTGTTTCTGTTTCGTTAAGGAATTGAAACAGAACATTATCCCTCAGTGGCTTGATCATTTACTTTTTTCACCTGTTTAACAGTTTTTGTTGGAGTTACTTCTTCCTTTTGTTCTTCTACTTTAGTAGTATCAACTAATCCATTCCTTTTGGTCTTAGCGTTAGCAATATCAGTTTTAGCACGTCTAATTCTACGTTGTAATTTATTATCAATAAATTGCTTGCGTTCTGATACTTCTATTGGTGTTGGAGCAGATTCCATTTCTTGCTTAATTTTTAATATATCAAAATCTACCATTGCACCTTTTATAGATTTAACTATTTTTGGCATTATTAAATTCCTCTTCTCTTATAAATTCATCAAAGTCTAAATTATATTTATACGAATCAATCGCGTGTATACCGATGATATACAATACGTATGACGCGACAGAACTTCCTCTGCCTACGCCTTTAACTATATCTTGTTCTTCGAATACTTCTTCTATATAAATTAATGTTCTTAAAAAATTATACAAATCATATTTTTTAAATTTTTTCATTTCATATAATATTCGATTATATCGATCTTGATCAATATTTCCATGTGTGTTTATATATTTATTTATAACGTATTGTAATACATTAATATTTTGATATTTTTCTGGTATATTCCAAGTAAAATCAAAATCTTTAACTTTAGATTTTGTTGTTATTTTATTAACTGATGTTTTATTATATTGGTCTATATCAGGAGATATAGAAGTTGTAAAAATATTACCTATGTTTGAACCACTTAATATCATTTCCAATATTTTATCAGCTTCTAATATTGAGTCACCATCATATACTAAAAATCTGTCTTTTAATTCTGTACCACTATTCAAAATCTGAGGTATAATTTCCATCTGATGTATCAATGTCTTGTGTAATAGCAGTTGGATTTCTCATATCGATATGCGCAGCATTACCAGCAGCATTGGTAACAGGAGCCATATCTAAGCTAGATTGAACAGGCTGAGCGTATTGCCTAGATGGTGATTGAATAATACTTGGTTGACGTTCTATTGAACTAATTTCTGTTGTTATAATATCTTGTTCTTTTATTGCAGCTATACTAGCCTTAATATGTTCCCATTGGTCACTAGTTGGAACCCAATTTTCTGGCTGAAATTCTTGTAAACCTTCAAGCCAGTTCTTAAATTCTTGTAATGTACGTTTTTTCGCTTTTATTTTTTTCATTCTTTTTGCTCTAGGTTTTTTTGTTTCCATGACTGTAGCCATGTGATCTATTATTTCTAATTGACGATCTACAAATTCTTGTGGTAATTCGTCTTCATTTTGACCTATGTTTGATACCGGAACATCATTTCCATTTTCATCACTATTAAATTTTTTTAATGATTTTTCAGTATTATCTTTAGCTTGATCAATCAGTGTGTCTATTTCATTGTCACTCATATCATTAAATCTCCAATTACTAAATTATCCATTTTCTTGTACTGATCATGTGGGGTAATATTTATCCAAGTATATGGAGAAACAGGATGACACAAAAATTGATTTTTATTAAGGAATGGTATTACAAACTTGTGTTCAGGTTTATAATCTAATATTTGTATAGAAGATTCTACTATTTTATCAGTTTTGCCATTGTATGTAAATATTGGGAATATTGAATTAGTTAAATCAGCTATCTTAATCGTATCCAATTGAGAAGTTTCTTTGGAGTATACTAAAACATAATAACTTGTTGGTAAGTAAAACTTAAAATCATTATTAAATTCTACCAAAAATGCTGGGCAAATAACTTCTTCTAACGCCAATAATGGAGTAAGAGTAAAATCTACCATCTCTAAATTTAGAGTGTAAAAAAATTCTATATGTGTGGGTGTGTATATATTTTCAAATATATATGGTTCTATGTTTTCGTCAAAAATTATCATTAATTTAAATCTCCGTATTTATATAATAATATTATACGGAGACTATGTTGTAAACTAATTATTCAGGAGCAGGAGCTTCGGCATCTCCACCTTCTTCGCCGCCTTCTCCACCTGGTATCATAGCATCTCCGCCCATCATACCACCTTCAGCCCCAAAACCATCATCAGCTCCAAGTTCTGGTGCATATATTTTAGTAAGGTCTTCCGGTTTATAATTATCAGGATTAATTCCTATCTCTTCCATTTTCATTCTTTCATTTTCAATTATTTCGTCATGAGATAATTGTAAATATTTTTGCATGATAAATTTCTTAGATAGATATTCGATACCATCAGCACCAGAGTAAGAACTTAATAATGCAGCATACATTTCTTGTTCTCTATACTTACCAAAGTTAGATGGTTCAGGTAGTACTATATTAAACTTAGTATTGTCTACTCGTAAACCAATATATCTTAAATATGATTTAAACTCTTTATCTAATACTTCTTCAAGTAATGCCTGAAGTCTTTCAATATATAACGAGAATCTTAATTCTGTGATATATGCTTGTCCTACTTTCCCATCACTAAATAATGCTCCGCCTGTATCACCTTCTTTCATATATGATAATGGTATACGTAAACCTCTAAACATTTTATCGCTAAAATATTCAACATCAGAGATTTCACCAACTGATTGACCACCAGGTAATGTTTCAATTTTACTACCACGACCATCAGATTTTTGAGCTAGAAAATAATCTTCTGATTGATTCTGTGGATTATAAACTGAATCTATTTCAGAATTAGCACCATTATGAGTAGGAATTTTCTTTTGACGGATTTCATTTTTAATCTGTTCAAGATATTGTTTAACTCGGTTTGGTGGCATTTTACCAACATCAATATAAAATACTCTTCTTTCTGGAGCTCTTTGTATTCTGTAAATAATTACAGCATCTTCTAATAATTCTTTTTGTTTGAATGTTTTATAGATAGGTTTAAGAACTGATTCTCCAAATGGTGCTTCATCACTCATATCATCGTTAAGAGTAAATCTAACCATTTCATCAACTGGAATTATTTCAGTTTCTTGTAATCCTGAAACACCAGATACTGGAACACCGTGTGCATTTTTAGCATCATAAATATTTTGTTTAACTTGCCATGCTTGAACATCTGTAACATCTTCAGAATTTACAATAGCTGCTGTAACATCTTTAGGATGAATGAATATCCATTTTGATAATGAGTCTTTTTTCTTGAAATATAAATCTCCAAACTTGACAACATATCTAGAAACTTTGAATAGTTTACTTTTCCATTTATGAATTTCACACCAATGTCTTAATGCAGTTTTCACTGTATTAACTTCAGATGAAGTCATATAATCTAGATCAATAACATTTAATTCTATAGGATCATCATGTTTAGTACAGTTACCAGTAATTTCTTCTGCGATAAGATCTAAAGCTCTAGAAATATCGATATCAGAATCCATATTATCCCATTCTCTGTATCGTGTTAATCTAGATCCAGATCCTGCAATGACGCGGTGATACCAATTATAGTTACCGTAGGAGTTAGGTGTACCAATTTCTTGATTATCACTAACCTGCGTGCTATCAATATTATTTGGTTGAATCAGTTTGTAATAATTAGTCCACTTTGCCATATATTGTTTCTCATTTAATTCTTTAGTGTATTTATACTATACGAAAGAGAATGAATTATCATCAAAACTTCCTAATGTTAATCCATCATCTATATTAGATTCCAAAACTGTTTTGATATCATTTGATGATTTCAAATATTTATTATTAGCTGTATGCATTTTTTCAAAATTATTTTCTAATATTTCATTAGTCATTTTCATTAATTCTGAATTTTGTTGTTGTAATGCTATCATCTGTTCTTGCATTAATATCATTTTGCTATTATCGCCGGTTTTCTTTCTAGTATCTTTCTTATCTAATACATGTTGTTTAGTTTTATCAATTGGTTTTACAAAATTATTAGTTGTGGTTTTATCTTTTACATTACTAATACCTTCAATAGTTTTTACTAAATTTTCAGGCTGCATAGATTTAGTATTTTTAGTATCTTTTACTTTATTAATACCTTCAATAGTTTTTGCAAAATATTCAGGTTTCATAGATTTAGTATTTTTAGTATCTTTTACTTTATTAATACCTTCAATAGTTTTTGCAAAATATTCAGGTTTCATATCCTTCTTATTTTTCTTATCTTTTACTTCTTTTTCATCTTCGAATAAACCTTTAGTAAAATTTACAGTATTTTCAATACCATCTACTAATGAACTTTGTATATCAGATCCTAACATCTCATAAACATCGGATGTACCAGTAGTAATGGCCTTATATGCCTGATGTACACCAAATGCAGCGGCACCTGCAGCGGCAGCAGTAGCAGCTACAGCAAGTCCACCGGCAGAAGTAGCCATACCGGCAGCTCCTTTTAGAACACCTACAGCTTTAGAACCATATTTACCAGCAACACCAGTTGCTTTACCTAAATTACCTTTAGCATTAGCAGCTAAATCCTTTATTTTACTAAATCCTGCTTTACCAAGATTCTTACCGATATCAGTTTTAATGCCTTTAGATTTAGAATCTAGTGCTGTTTTTAATATGCCGCCAACACCTTTTGCTCCAGCTAGTAGTCTAGCACCACCAGCCATAATTCCAATACCAGTTAATATTAATTGCAATAATGAATTTGTTGTAACACCATTAGCCGCAATTTCACCTAACCTAATCAATTCAGCTGTAACTTTGACTCCAGGGCTAGCCTTTAAATCTGCTAATTCCTGTTTAGTTCTAGCTTTAGCCGCTTTAGCTGCTTCTTTATCAGCAAGAGACAAGTCCATTGCTGCTTTAGATTGTTCTCGTAATATTGGTGACATTCCCATGAATGTACCTGTAACTAATGTAGCGGCAGTTACTTGACCAGTTAATGCCTCAGCTTGCTTTTTACCAATACTTTGCATAATATCAGCATATTCTTTAGCTTTTTCAGCACTAACATTTGCAGTACCGCCTGCTCTTATAACTTCACCAATCAATTGAGAATTTTCAATACCCATTGCGCCAGCTATGGCTTGGGCTTTATAAGATTCTTTTAATCTTTCTTTTGGATCCATTCCAGCGATATTATTAAAAGTTTCTGATACTCGAGTTGCTTGTTCAGCTGTTAAACCAAGTGACGCATATAATTCTTTATGTCTGATGTTTCTTTGAACTAGTGCTAATCGTTCTGCTGAATTGCTTGCTGCAGCTAATCTAGTTTTACCTACATCGCTTTTAATATACTCTTCCATAGCAGCATTTTGTTCAGCAAACGTTTGACCTGTTATACCTCTAATACTATGGAACATTTTATTTAATTCTGATAGTTCACCTTTTTGGTTAACCATCATATCCATAGTTGGTTTAATACCACCTAACGATAATGCATGTAAAGCTTGAGTTGTACTTCGTGTGGCTTCTTCTTGGGATCCATAGAACTTGAACATTGATCCGACGCCAGATGTAATAACTTTTTCAAATTCTGCTGCTCCACCTAAAACATTCACTAATCTTTTATTCTTGGCTTCCATTTCTATCAGATCAGCAGGACTTATTGCCATTTTTAAAGCATTAAATTCTCTAGCAGCATTATTTTTTGTTAAATCAGCTCCATATTTTAAACCAGTACGAAATTCTTTAACAAATGTAGTGAAGGAAGCAGCTAACATTGCTTTAGTATTAATCATACTATAAAGCTTAGTAATCATTCTATTCGTTTTAGTGTGAATATTTTCTGCTGAATCTATTAGAGAGTCTGACATCACATTACCAGCATCATCAATTTTAACACTAAAATCTTTAGATAATTTATCTAAATCTTCACTGCCTGTAAATGCTTTAACTTCTTTACGTTTAAGATCGCCTTGTTTTATTGCTTTGGCAGCAGAAAGATAAGATTTTCCAAGTAATATAGAACCATCTTGTAATTCATCTTCTATTTGTTTGCGACGCTTAGCATGTTTTTTCTCATTTTCTTTCGTTTTATTAATATCTTCTTGGATATCTAAATATTCATCTAACAGTTTATTATTTTCTTTTAATAACTTACGTGATGCTTTTCTTTCTTTATATTCTGTAAAACTATTATCCTGTTGCACACCTACTTCATCTTTATTTTCAAGTGTTGAAGTATTAGCAGACATTACACCTTGGCGTTTCAACGCTTCAGCGAATATCATTGCATATTGTTTCATATTTTTTTCAGTAAGTTCAGCCATGATTATGAATCCATTGATCTATTTACTTATTTATATCAATTGTTCATTAACTGGTAACCATTATAAATAGTTGTAATAATATCCATATTATAGGTTAAAATAATGTTAGATGATGTAGTAGTAGAAAAAATAATACCAGAAGTAAAAGAAATAAAAGTAGTAAATCCTTTATTAGAACGAGCTAGAATACCAGGCGAAACGTTCACCCTACCTTCATTAGGTTTATTTTATAAAAATGGTGAAGTATCAGATGATGTAGAAAATGGCGAAATTTATATAATGCCAATGGTGACATTGGATGAAATTATTTTAAAATCTCCTGAAAAATTATATTCTGGTACAGCCATTGAAGAAGTATTTAAAAGGTGTATTCCTCAGATTAATAGACCGATGGAATTATTAGCGAAAGATGTTGACTTTATATTAACAGCTTTACGTAAGATTTCATTTGGTAATACTTCAGAAATTGAATTTATTCACACATGTGAAAAAGCTAAATCTCATAACTATACATTAGATATGAACGCATTTATATCTAATACAGTTAAAATGGATCCAACTAGTACTACAACTGACTATACTAGAACTCTTAAAAATAATCAAATTCTTAAAATATCGCCGCCTAGATTTTTACCAGCTTTAAAAATTTATCAAGCAGCATTAGATGATACTGAAATGAATGAAGAAGAATTAGCTAAAGATATTTTAAATAGTATTGCTTCTATGATAGATGCAGTTGATGAAATTGTTGATAAGAAAATGATAGTTGAATGGCTTGCAATTTTAAATCCTATCCAAATAACCGAAATAAAAGAAATTATTGAAGGTATTGCTGATTGGGGCACTGATTTCAAAACTACAATAGTATGCAAAGATTGTAAAAAAGAAGTTGATGTGACAAGCGAAATCAATCCAATCAGTTTTTTTTTCGGCAACTAAGCTCAGGTAATAAAGAAATAGTAGCAGAATTGTTTCAATCTCTTTCCAAAGAATCTGAAAATATAGTTAACAGTGTTATATCTCTGTGTTATTTTATGAGGGGTGCATTATCATATGATGATATGATGTTTAGAACACCAGGTGAACGAGATTTAATCTCGTCATTCATCGATAGACGACTTGATGTAGAAAAGGATAAACCTAATCCAGTTTATTAATTATTGCTTAGTACCCAAGATTCCGAATAATTAGAATGTTCTATATCACAGAAAAAATATTTTTCTTGTATATTAAATTCTTTTTGTTCTGGTTCTATATCTACTTCTTGTAGATTTTTGCACGCATCGTCCATGTTGTCCATTTTTATTTTTCACTTATTATTGCTAATGTTCCAGATATACAGTCATGTTCTATCTGGGCTTCTGTTATTGTTGTTCCAAAATCTTTTAATCTATCCATTAAAAAATAATATTCGTCGCTTTGTTCTTTAGGATCACAATCATCAATATCCCATCTTAACCAGGCTTCTCCATTATCAGATAATACACAACCTTCGAATTCAGATCCTAAAAAAATTTTATAAAATACTTCAATTGGAGTCATTTTCTCTTTTATCCATTAAAGTTTTTATTTCAGCTTGGGCTTTTTGTAAACCTTTAATATATAAATCTAAGTCATGATATCCAATATAATATTCAGTAGGATTTTCTTCAGATCCTTGAGTTAACCAGGTACCATATCCAATTACTCTATTTGAAGTAGGTCTAACTAACTCTTCGATTTCAATTACACTGCCATCAATATTAACAATTTCTTTAATCATAATTCTTTAATTTCTACTTTTTTAATAATAGTATCTAAAGAAACATCTGAAATCGGTAAAAAACCAGATCCATCATGAATATTAAATCCAAATCCCCAAGATCTAGCATCGCTATTATGATAATATTGAACCAAAACGGGTTCATCTTCAAATTGATTATAAATATGATAAAAACCCGGTATTAATTGATCACGCTGTATAACTGACATAATTTTATTTGTGTGTTGTAATTTTAGCCATCATCTCTATTTCATGCTGATGTAACAATTGAGCAAGTTTAGAGATATTATTTCTTGTTACCATAATGTGGTTTTCTTTAAGCCATTTTTCAGCTTTTATTTCGTTTAGTGTTAAATCTTTATGTATCATCTGGAAAATATCCATGTCTTAAGTAGAAGAAAAATCCTTCAGATAAACCTTCTGGTTTATATTCGATTGAATATGGTATAACTCCAACTTTATTTAAATTTGCAAAATCTGTAATTAAACCTTTCTCTTTAGTATATTTTTCATATACATATAAATTTTCAGGTAATAAATGTCTTAAATATAAAGGTATGATATATAAACCATTTTGGATACTATAATCAAATTGTAAAATTTTTAATTGTCTTGGAGTTAACAATTCTAATTGAATTGGTTCTTCTTTAACCAGTTTTTCCATATTTGAGTAAGCAATGTGAATTCTACCCACTTTGTATGTTTTAGAAAAATCATAATAGTGTGTCTGAGCAGCAAGTTTAGTTAATGTTGTGCTAAAAGCCATTAACCTTTGAAAAGTTTTCATTTTATCCTTTTGTGTTTTAAATTACTATTTATATCTTTGTAAATTTCGTAAGGATAAACTCCAAAACTTTTATCTTTAACCCCAAAATGTGCGACATATAATGGATATATAACACCATCATCATTAACTTTAGCAACTCTTAAAAGATCGCCGGCTCTAGCACATAAACATCCAGGACTATCTCCTGATGGCGCATCATTAATATCATGTTTAATTCTAACATGATCTCCTACTACAAATTTAATCATCCTACTCGTAGCCACCAAAAACTACCCATTTTATCAATTGGATAACCCGTATCACCTGAAGCGATTTGCAATTCTCCATCTCTAAAATCTAATTTACAATATGTAGGACTTACATCAAACGCAGTTTTATATAGATACCAACCAGACTGATATGGTAACATTTGTTCAAAATCTGGTATAACAAATATTTGCTGAAATTGATGCGGCAATATATTCATTTTGGTATTTTTTTCATCTATAACAGAATAAAAATTTGTACCACTATCATAATCAATAACTTCAACAATTGAGTTTCTATAACCTAATATTCTAGGTCCAAAATGTTCTGTAGCAACAATACCTTGGCCAGCTATATCAAATTTTAATCGTAATTTATCACCTATTCTAATCATGCTACTTTACACCACCACCTATCAGCAGTTTCATCCATTGGATCAAATTTGAATTGATCTACATCTAATAAAAGATTAACATATACTACCCCATCTTTAATTCTAACAGAAGCAAGAATATGGAATGGTCGTCCATTTTCTTCTTCTTTCCAAAGATATAATCCAGGTTCAGTGGGTTTTTCGTTTGAATATTCTAACATGTTAATATCCTATAAAACTTTTAAGTTCATGTAAACCAGTTAAAAATGGAGAACCATATAATAACAATATACCAATAGTAATACCAGATATAGTATCATATATTGAATATGTATATCCTCGATCATGTATAACAGATCTAAGCATAACCATTATGTTATATGGTACAAATGATATTACCCAAAAAAACGATATAAAGGTTATTAAAAATATAAACGTATCCACAATTTTATCCTTTGTTTACTATTATATGAAATGATACTAACTAACAAAATATAGCCAAATGCAACCGATAATAACAAAAATTAATATAAATGTAGTCATGATTTAATCTTTATTTAGTATCAAAAAATTATTATATCATATCCAGTATAAAAGTATACATTTAATTTGATATCGGAAAAACTTTTTCTAAATCTATTTCTGAATCTTTACCATGTTTACTTGAAGATAGAAATGATCCTATTGTAAAATCTGAATCTTCTGTTTGTTTTTCAACCATTTCATCAAAACACATATTACAAATATAACCATATCCTGTAGCATATCTGTCACATAATATGTTATCACAATCTTTTCTAGAACACGGCATAACACCCATAATATTTCCTAAATTTTTGTATATGCTTGTTTCCACCATTTTGGAAACAAATGACTATTTTTATAATAAAAATAATTCCAACTTTCATCAATGATATATGTAGTACCATAATCGTCAGAAGATCTTACGATTCTTCCACAGCCTTGAATAATATCTTTAGCTGCTTCACATGAATACCATTCAGAAGATATTTCTAAACGTCTTTTTATCCAAGCATCACCTAAATATCCATAAGGAATTTTAGCAATAACAGCAAATCTACCTTTATCATGTTTTAAATCGAGACCTTCAGTAATACTAGGACTAATCAATATTCTAGGTTTATTATCTCTAGTAAACATATCAATGACAGTATTCCTATCATTACCAGATTCTGGATTATGATGATAAATTTTAAATCGACGTTGAGTACTTAAATGTTTAACTAAATATTCAGCAATTTTAAAATTACCAGTATGAATTATTCCAGTTTCGTCTTCATGAAGTTCTAAAACAGTATCTAAAATGTTTAGATATTTTTTACGTTTTTCTTCATTTTCATCATCT
>Ga0164315_10000565_pt1 | contig 26077 bp, 23 predicted proteins | sample GuaBasSedimGuay6_FD_113737 | JGI IMG/M metagenome (GOLD analysis project Ga0164315, IMG submission 113737) | Subseafloor sediment microbial communities from Guaymas Basin, Gulf of California, Mexico - Guay6, Core 4569-2, 0-3 cm | ecosystem: Environmental > Aquatic > Marine > Hydrothermal vents... | reverse complement strand
GGAAGAGCTGGTGGAAGAGCTGGTGGACGTGCAGGCGGCAGCAGAGTTGGCGGAAGAACTGGTGGAGGCCGTTCCGGTGGTAGATCCGGTGGTTTCAACGGACCTTCCGCTCCACCACCGGCAAGTAGAAGCAAAAAATTCTACAAAGCCAAGAAAACATACGATAAACACAGAGAGGAGCAGGAGAAGCTCTACCAGTATTCTCGTAAGAAACAGGTGATTCAGGCCAATCCCGTTCCCAAAGAAATTGATATCATGGAAGTGATTACAGTTTCAGAACTGGCTAGAAAGATGAACCTTAAAGCATCAGATCTGATATCCAAACTCATGGGAATGGGGATGATGATTACCATTAATCAGCAGATTGATGCGGAAACTGCCACAATCCTGGCAAGCGATTATGATTGTAAAGTAAGGATTGTCAGTCTTTACGATGAAACGATTATTGAGTCAGCCAGCGATAATGATGATGATCTTGCTCACAGACCCCCGATTGTTACCGTTATGGGGCATGTCGATCATGGTAAGACCAAGCTCCTTGATACCATCCGTAATGCAGATGTTGTTGCAGGTGAGCATGGCGGAATTACTCAGCATATCGGTGCCTATATGGTACACACACCCAAAGGGAATATTACTTTCCTGGATACTCCCGGACATTCCGCATTTACCATGATGCGTGCCCGTGGAGCTAAAATAACCGACCTTGTTGTCCTCGTAGTTGCTGCAAATGACGGTGTGATGCCTCAGACGATTGAGGCTATTCAGCATGCTAAAGCTGCAGAATCACCGATTATTGTTGCAATCAACAAGATGGATCTTCCAGAGGCAAATCCTGACAAGGTGAAACAGCAGCTTTCTGAGTACGATCTGATGCCTGAGGATTGGGGGGGCTCTACTCAGTTTGTAGAGTTATCCGCGCTGAAGAATGAAGGGGTTGAGAATCTTATTGATATTCTGATTCTTGAATCCGAAATGCTGGAATTGAAGGCAAACTGGAACCGGCGTGCTGAAGGTAAGGTGATTGAGTCCAAAGTGGATCAGGGTAGGGGTATTGTTTCAACCGTTTTGATTGAAAAGGGTACCTTGAAAATCGGAGATGCATTTGTTGCCGGTATCTTTCACGGTAAAGTCCGGGCAATGTTTAACGACAAGGGTGATAGTATCAAAGAAGCCACCCCTTCAATGCCTATTGAGATATTGGGATTCTCCGGCGTGCCTGATGCAGGAGATCCATTCCAGGTAACTGAAAATGAGCGGGAAGCCCGTCAGTTCGGGAGTAAACGTCAGGATCTCAAGAAGATGGAAACTGCCAGAAATGTAAAGAAAATTACTCTGGATAACCTTTATGACTCCATTCAGGATGGTGATGTTCAGGAGCTAAAAGTTATCATCAAAGGTGATGTTCACGGCTCTGTTGAGGCCTTACAGGCCACTCTTGAAAAATTAAGTACAAAAGAGATCCGTCTTGTATGCATCAGGGCGGCTGCTGGTGCCATTATTGAAGATGATGTGAATCTTGCCGCAGCCTCTGATGCTATTATTATTGGATTCCATGTCAGACCGACGGCAAAAGCTCAAACCGTTGCTAACCGTGAAAAGGTTGAAATCCGCAAGTACACCGTTATCTATGATGCTGTTGATGATGTTAAATCCGCCATGGAAGGCATGCTGGCACCGGATTTTGAAGAGATTACAGTTGGACAGGTGGAAGTTCGGGAAACCTTCAGCGTTCCCAAAATCGGAACTATTGCAGGTTGTATGGTTACCTCCGGCCGCATTACGCGTAAAAGTCAGATTCATCTGATTCGTGAAGGCGTGGAAGTTCACACCGGCGGACTGGTTTCCCTCAAACGTTTCAAGGAAGATGCCAAGGAAGTTAAAGAAGGTTTTGAATGTGGTATCGGACTTGAAAACTACTCGGATATTCAGGTTGGAGATACCCTTGAAGTTTTTGAGATGAAAGAAGTTGCCAAAAAGCTTGGAGCTCCTGCAAACGATGAATGAGATCCGAATGAAGAGGGTGGAAAGCCTGATTCGGGACAAAGTGAGTTCTCTGATTATGATGGGGGAGGTTAAAGACCCCCGGGTAGACAGCACGATAACCCTTACCCGGGTAAAAGTGGCTGGAGATCTGGCTTCAGCCCGGGTTTGGATAAGCTCTTTCGGTGGTGAAGAAGCAACACAAAGAGCCGTAAAAGGGTTGAATAATGCAGCTGGATTCATTCAATCAAGATTGGGAAAAGAAATCCACATGAGGAATACACCGAAGCTATATTTTTCTGCGGATAATTCAATCAGGGATGGTCTGGCTGTAAATAAGCTGATTGATGAGGCTGTTTCAAGTACGTCCCACGAAGATGACGGGGTGAATTAATCCTGTCTTCTGCAATTTCCGGTCTTTTTTTATTGGATAAACCTGCCGGTATTTCCAGCTTTTCGGCTCTGGGAACTCTTAAAAAGAATCTTGGAACAAGAAAGGTGGGGCATGCCGGGACATTGGATCCTTTTGCTACAGGATTGCTTCTGGCCCTTTCAGGAAAACTTACCAGATCGGTGTCTCTTCTCTCAGATATGGATAAAGAGTATGAAGCGGTGTTCCGGTTCGGTGAAGAAACGGACACTCTGGATACTGAAGGAGAAGTAATCGCCGAAGCCCCTGTTCCGGAATACTCTGTTATTCAAAAATCATCAATTTTATTTTCTGGAACAATCACCCAGATTCCACCGGCGTTTTCAGCCATTAAAATTAACGGGAAGAGAGCCTATTCCAGCGCTCGAAAAGGCCTTGAGGTTGAAATGCCGGAACGTCAGGTTCAAATCATGGGTTTTGAGCTGCTCAATTGGAATCCGCCCGACCTGAGTGTGAGAATCAATTGTTCAAAAGGAACCTATATCAGGTCTATTGCCAGGGATCTGGGCCTTGAATCCGGAAGCAGAGCTTTTTGCAGTTCTCTCCGAAGGACTGCTATCGGCCCATTTTCTGTGGACAGTGCAGTCCCTCCGGATTCCATAATGCCGAAAGATGGTCTGCTTCCGGTTGTTTTTTTTCAATCAATTGGTGTCAGCATAAAAGTACTGCCCTCTGATATCGCAGACAGATTGAGACAGGGTTTCCCAGTCTCCCGGCTCTCCTGTCCTCTTTCCTCAAAAGACCGGCTGACTCTTTTTACAGACGATAACGGAATCCCTGCAGCTCTCATGGAATTAAAAAAAGAAACACTTCATTACAGTATCGTATTCGACAGCGTCAGTTAATCTCTATTCTTCTTACACGTAGTGAATTACTTCAATTTTTCGCACCTTGACTCAACCCTTTGATTCATGTCAATTTGGCACAGTAAAAAAATATATTAAACAGGGCCCCGGGGTTCTGATTTTTACGGGAGGCAACACGGGGTACATTCTGCCTTGCTTCCCTTTGAATTGGTACAACTCCCCCGGATGGCAAAGTATCGACCCGGACCGATGTATTCGGCCGGTAAACGGTAGAAATACCGTATTTTTCTCAAGGTGAGGACTCAACTTATGTCTCTCAACAAGGACGATAAAGCCGCTATTGTGGCTGATTTCGGCAAGGACGGCAAAGACTCCGGTTCAACGGAAGTACAGATTGCCCTTCTTACAAAGCGTATCGAAGAACTTAAATCACATTTCGATGATCACAAGAAAGATCACGCCTCAAGGCGTGGACTGCTTAAGATGGTCGGCCAGCGCCGACGTCTTCTCCGCTATCTCAAGCGGAAGAACCTGGAAGGGTACCGGGCATTGATTGCCAAGCTCGGCCTCCGGAAATAAACAAGGAAAATAAATGCATACAGCAAAAATCAGGATAGGTAATGAAGACCTCATCCTTGAAACCGGCAAGATTGCAAAACAGGCCAATGGTTCGGTACTTGCCCGCTATGGTGGAAGTGCTGTTCTGGCAACTGTCTGCTGCAGCTCGGATACCTCAGAGGGACTGGATTATGTTCCTCTTATGGTAGATTATAATGAACGCTACTATTCCGCCGGTAAAATCCCCGGTGGATTCATCAAGAGAGAAACACGTCCTAAAGACAAGGAAATTCTCGTCTCAAGGTTGATAGACCGGCCTATGCGGCCTCTTTTTGACAAGAGGTTCGGTCGTGATATTCAGGTTATTCCTATGACTGTTTCCACGGATCAGGTGCACACACCGGATGTCGTGGGTATGATGGCAGCCTTCGCCTCAGTGATGATTTCCGATATTCCTTTCAACGGGCCTGTGGCCGCAATTCGAATCGGATCTGTAGACGGTGAACTTATCGTTAATCCGACATTCCAGCAGCTTGAAGAAGCAGAGCTTGATGTTATTGTTGCCGGTAATCATGACGGTATCGTGATGGTGGAAGGCGGTGGTAAAGAAGTCTCTGAAGAGAGAATGCTTGAAGCTCTCAGTCATGCTGAAGGTGTTTTAAAAGACCTCTGTAAGTTTCTTGCGGATTTTGCAGCTGAAGCCGGTAAAGAAAAACTGCCTCTACCTGAGGATTTTGCACCTCTCGGATTTGAAGATGAAGTTAAAGCAATAGCTGAACCTCTGTATCAGGATGTGATTTTCCTTTCTGACAAATTCGCACGATCCGGCGGTGCCAGAGAAGTAAAGAACAAGCTGATAGAGCAGTATGCTGACAGGATTGAAGCCTACGGTGAGAACGGTATGACCGTATTCAAAGCTCTTCTCGGAAAAATACACTCCGGAATAATGCGGAAATCAATTGTACATAAGGGTAAAAGATGCGACAGCAGGACTCCTGTTGAGATACGCCCCATTGCAACTGAAATCGGATTGCTTCCCCGGGCACATGGTTCCTCCCTTTTTACCCGGGGAGAGACACAGTCCATCGGTGTTGTCACTCTAGGCAGTACCTACGATGAACAGATATTTGACGACATCGACGGTGATCGCCGCTCAAATTTTATGCTCCACTATAACTTTCCTCCGTATTCAGTTGGTGAGACAGGGAGAACAGGTACTGGACGCCGGGAAATCGGTCATGGACATCTGGCTCAGAGAGCTATCGAACCTATACTTCCTTCCAAGGACAAGTTCCCTTATACCATCAGAATTGTATCCGAGATTACAGAGTCCAACGGTTCTTCGTCCATGGCGACTGTATGCAGTGGATCTATGAGTCTTCTGGCCGCCGGTGTTCCCATTAAAACACCCGTAGCCGGTATTGCCATGGGCTTGATTCAGGAAGATGGAAAGAATGTTGTTTTATCTGATATTCTCGGTGAAGAAGATCATATGGGTGATATGGATTTCAAGGTTACCGGAAGTGAGAAGGGGATTACCGCCTTCCAGATGGATATCAAAATTTCAGGTATCAGTATTGATATTATGACGACAGCCTTGAACCAGGCTCGAGACGGAAGGCTGCACATACTCGGTGAGATGGCAAAAACCATCAACCAGCCCTCCAGCGCTATCAGTGAGTTTGCACCTGCTGTTCTTACTTACACCGTTGATGTGGATAAGATTGGCGCTATTATCGGACCCGGAGGTCAGAATATAAGAAATATCAGTGAAACCTCAGGATCCAAGGTAAATATTGATGATGACGGTGTTGTTACTATCTTTGCAAAAGACGGTAAAAAAGGCGCTGAAGTCGCTTTGAACATGGTGAAATCCCTGGTTGAAGATCCGGAAGTTGGAACTATTTACAAAGGGACGGTAAAACGGCTTATGGATTTCGGTGCATTTATCGAGATTCTTCCCGGGAAAGAGGGGCTTTGTCACATTTCCAAACTCTCAAAAGAACGCGTTAACTCCGTTGAGGAAGTGCTCAAAGAGGGTCAGGAAGTCAGTGTGAGACTTGTGGAAGTTGATCGCATGGGACGATTGAACCTCAGTATTGTGGATGCGGATAATCCTGACTGGAAGCCGGCTCCCGGCTCAGGCAGACCCGGCGGCGGACGCCCATCCGGCCCACCCAGGAGACCCAGACGCTAATGAAGCGTTTGTTCTTATAACAATACAGCCACCGGAGACTTCAGTTCTCCGGTGGTTTTTTCTATTCAGCCGGAGGATGTTTTGGTCCAAATAAATAAACCTGTTGTTTTATTTACAGGTAAACCGGAAATGGCACCTGCTTATGCCTCTGAGTGTGCAGCTGGTGCTGATTTAAAGGCAGATTTGAGCACTCCGATTGATATCAAACCCGGAGAACGCTTGATGGTTCCCACCGGGATTCATATGGCAATACCTCCGGGTTATGAAGGGCAGGTTCGCCCCAGATCCGGTCTTGCCTTTAAAAAAGGCATTACAGTTCTTAACAGTCCTGGAACAATTGATGCTGATTATCGGGGTGAGGTGAAGGTTATTCTCATAAATCTTGGCCTTGAGACGGTAAGTATTGCTCCGGGAGAGAGAGTTGCTCAGTTGATTATTGCTGAAGTTTCTTCTGCAGAGTTCATTCTCAGCAAAGAACTGCCGGATACCGACCGGGGCGGCGGAGGATTCGGGTCCACCGGCACATGAAGGATTACGGCTGCCAGAAATATGGGCTAATCGCCTGTATTATGTTTCTCCTGAGTGCGGCAGCCTTAATTTTCAACTCATGTACGACGGAGAACACTGATGCAGCAGAACCTCACAATCCTGAATACGCTTCTGAGGATGCGGCTTCAGACACAGCTCTTTTTTCCAAGCCTGACAAAAGCAAAGAAGAATCCCTTGAGACAGTAACAACTCTTGAAGAGGTGAGTCAGTTATGGAATGAGGGTTATTACGATGATGCCCGGCTGCAATTTGATGCTGAAGACACTGTTAAAAGTGATGAATGGCATCTCTTGCGGGGCAAACTGTTTATCAAGAGGTGGAGCGGCTCAGATCTGGGACTTGCCGGAGAGAATATTTCATCTCTGTTAAGTGATACTGATGATATATGGGCCGGAACATGGACCGGGGGATTAATCAGATTTTCAGACCCTCTGGGAACATCTACCGTCTGGGATCCGGGTTTTCCGTCCCTGGCCGTAAGAACAGTTAATCGAATACGGTCTGATAATGGTGTTATCAGGGTTCTCAGATATGCATCCCTTGAGGGGTATAACAAGAGAAGCGGCAAGTGGTTTACAGAGACTGATCTTCCCGCTTTCGATCGTCTGCAGGATCTAAGTATCATCAACGGAAAGACTTACCTTGCAACCCTGGGTTATGGACTCTGGGTAAAAACAAGAGATAATTGGCTGAATATTGAATATCCGGGATTGTTTATCAACCGTCTTGAAGAGGGTGATGATGGAGAGCTTTTAGTCGCTACTATGGACAGGGGCCTTTTTCTTTATGATACGAACAATGACAGCTGGACTCAGCCTCCTTCAGGTCTTATCGAAGAGAAAAATATCACATCTCTGATGCGGGTTGGGAAATACATTATCGGCGGTACCTATGGGAATGGCGCCTTTATCTGGAACACTGAAAATTCAGATGTAAACACTTTCGGCCGTGATATCCTCGGTGATCCCTGGGTACTTGCCGTTACAGGAATCGGGCAGCGCTTTTACTTCGGAACTTTTGGTTCCGGCCTGAACGTACTTGATTTAAAATCATGGGAATGGGACCGTATCAGTCTGGCTGAGGGCTTATTATCAGCTGATATTGCAAGTCTGATAAAAGATAATGAAGGGAATCTCTGGGCCGGAACACTTGGAGGTGGTATTATCAGGGTATCCGGCAGCATCTATGACGATTAGAAGTTTTCGAACACTTAACATATATATCAGCTCTGAATTCCTTTTCTCCTTTATGGTGAGTTTCCTCTTTTATTTTCTGATTTTTTTTCTTAATCAGCTCTTACTCATGGCACAGGGTATACTGGCAAAGGGAATACCCCTGGGGTCTGTATTACTTCTGATGCTGTATTCTCTTCCTTCCTTTATTACTTTATCCGCCCCGTTTGCCACGCTCACAGCGGCGTTAATGGCTTATGGCCGCTTTTCTTCAGACAATGAGATACTGGCTATGAGAAGCGCCGGTTTCAAAAGATATTCCATCTTCAAACCGGTTCTTATATTCGGGATTGTTATTTCGCTGATATCCTTCGGAGTTAACGATGTACTGTTGCCTGCCGGAACAAAAGCCTTTCAGCGATTATGGCTGGAACTAAGCCTGACTCATCCCGGCCTCGAGCTTGAGGCCTACTCTGTAAGGACTTTCCGAAAGTCGATTCTGGTAACCGGAGCAATTGATAAACAGGGTATTCACCCGATGATGATAATTGAAAGGGATAACGACGGAAATCGAAGTACCATAATGGCCCGTCTCGCATCACCTGAGATACGCTCAAATAAAGGAGGATTTCCCGGATTCAGAATGAATGAAGTGTTCTCCCTGACACCAAGCTCCCGGAATCTTGATGAGTGGACCTGGACTAATGCAGATTTTATGGATTACAGGCTTCTTTCCAATACCTCATCAATTCTGGATCAGCAGGCCGGACCTGCAAATATGAGGGTTTTTGCGATTTTTGATGTAATAAAAGAAAAGACAGTCCGGCATAAAGAACGGTTGGCTGCTCACCGTAGAACCCTGAATGAAAGCAGGCTTAAATTATCTCTGGAGTATACCGCCATGGCAATGGGGGGACCGGTACAGAGGAAAACTTCCTCAGGTTTAATTACAAGAACTGCAGGGACGGTTATGGAAATGGAGAAGGCCAAACCAGTTGATCATTCTCTTCAAATATGGAAGCTTGAGTTTTATCAGAAATTTGCAATTCCCTTTGCCTGTATCCCGTTTGTTGTTCTGGCATTTCCTCTGGGATTGGCTGCAAAGAGAAGTGGCCGTGCAGTGGGATTTTTTATCGGTCTACTTTTAACTTCCTTTTACTGGAGTCTACTTGTTCTAGGCCGTTCTCTTGGATTAAGGACTGAAATACCTGCATTTCTGGTTATGGTTGTTCCTGATATGCTGCTGTTGGGAGCAGGACTTATTCTCTACTTTCAGAGATCTAAAGTATGAAAACATTCAGAAGACTTTTACTGAAAGAGTTTATTCCGTTTCTGCTCCTCGGGATTCTTTTTTTCACTCTGATACTTGTCCTTGCAGATATTTTTACAAATCTATGGCGATACCTTAATCGGGACGTGCCCTTCTCACAGGCCATTATTATCAGTTTTCTCTACGGACCCAAAGCTTTAAGCTATGCAATGCCGATTGGTGCGATGTTTGCCGCTGCTTTTGCTCTTGGTAACCTGGGTGCAAGAAATGAACTGATCGCTGTGTTCGGATCCGGCATTCCTCTTATCAGGTTTGTTCTTCCGATACTGGTGATAGCCGCTTTTCTCAGCGCCGGGGGATTTATTATTGAGGATCGGATTGCAATACCCCTGATGAAGGAGCGTAATCAGTTATCCAAGGAACTTCTGGGCATTCAGGATTCAAAGAACCGCTCCAGGGCTGTTGCTATCGCAAGAGAAGGGCATGTTATATATTATGCCGATTATTTTAATGATGAGAGAAGCACACTGAGCGGTTTAACGGTGATACGCCTTGATGATGAGAATAGGTTCATGAAAAGAATTGATGCCCAGAAAGCCACATGGGACGGAAGTGGAACCTGGCTCTTAGAAGGATGCAGAGTCTTTACAGATGATGGATCCGGCGGAATTGTACAGGAACGGTATGAGAGATACCGGGACGACCAGGTGGATGAAGACCCGACGACTTTCCGACTTGATACCCGGGAGCTTGTAGAAATGAATGATAATGAAGCCCGTCAATGGATCCAAACCCAGAAAAAAGCAGGTCTGCCGTACAAAGCCTATCAGGCGGAATACTATCAACGCTATACAACGGCATTAACTCCTTTTCTTGTAGTTCTTTTTGCCGGGGCGCTGGGCGGGCGGTTTAAAAGAAATGTACTGTTGATGAGCCTTCTGGCAAGCCTGGGTCTTTCTGCGGCCTGGTACATTATCAGAATGATTTCCACTCTGATTTCACAGATCGGGCTTGTGTCGCCTCTTCTAGGTGCTGTTGTACCTTACATCGGGTTTCTTGCGCTGGGTATCTGGCTGTTCAGATATGCAAAAACCTAAAAACAGGATTTTATATGATTACCATTAACGCTATAGATCCGGATTGCAGAGCAAGAACCGGGGTTCTCCATCTACCGAAAGGCGATGTCCCTGTACCGGCGTTTATGCCGGTAGGTACTAATGGTACAGTTAAAGCCATGCTTCACAGTTCTCTCGAACAGATCGGATATCCATTGATACTTGGGAATACCTATCATCTTTATCTGCGGCCTGGAACTGAAGTGATAGAAAAATACGGCAGTCTGCATAAGTTTTCGTCGTGGAAGAGTAATATTCTGACAGATTCCGGTGGATTCCAGGTTTTTTCACTCTCTTCGTTCAGAAAAATCAGCAGTGATGGAGTTACTTTCCAATCACACATTGATGGATCCAGACACCATCTTACCCCTGAGAAAGTAGTGGAAATCCAAACACTTCTCGGCAGTGATATTCAGATGCAGCTTGATGTCTGCACTGAACCGGGGATTAACAAAAAAGAAGCATCAAAAGCTCTGGAACTGACAACGGAATGGGCCAAACGTGCAAAGCAAAAACGCTCAGAACAGGATGCCGACTACGATGGTTCATTATTTGGAATTGTGCAGGGAAATTTCTATAAAGAGTTAAGAGAACTGAGTGCCGGTCAGCTGGCAGAACTGGACCTGCCGGGCTACGCCATCGGCGGATTATCCGTCGGTGAAGAACCTGAGGTGTTCCGTGAATATCTGCACTTTACCGCTCCTCTTCTGCCGGATGAAAAACCAAAATATGTGATGGGTATAGGTACACCTGATTATATGCTTGAAGCAATGGAAGCTGGTATAGACCTTTTTGACTGTGTTTATCCAACCAGGGTAGCCAGAAATGGAACATGTTTTACTTTAGAAGGTATGCTCAACCTTAAAAATGCACGATTCAAGAAAGATATGAATCCTATTGATAATGAATGCATCTGTTCTACCTGCAGCCGGTATTCCCGAGGCTATCTCCGCCATCTTTTCAGCGCCCGGGAAATACTGGGCCCCATGCTGGTTACACATCACAATCTTCATTTTCTTTATTCCATGATGGAGCAGGCCAGAGCCTCAATAGCCGAAGGTAGATTTATGGCCTTTAAGAAGTCGTTTATGGAAAGGTTCAGGGGAAAGGTTTGAAGGATAACATCAACCACAAGAGCGCCGTTTCCACCGCACTGGTGATGTGCTGCACCCTGGTGAGCCGAATACTTGGTTTTGTCCGAACGGCTGCCATCGGTGCCATCTTCGGTGCCGGCGGCTCTGCAGATGTTATTAACCTGGTGTTTAACATACCTAATAACCTGAGAAAGCTGCTGGCTGAAGGGGCATTGTCAACAGCCTTCATACCGGAGCTTTCCCGGGATATTGCCGAGGACTCTACCGGCCGAAGTTCCCGACAGCTGGCCCGGTCTGTTCTCGGTTTGCAGGCACTCATTATTATTCCCATTCTGCTTATTGCTCTACTTTTTCCTGCACAGCTTTTATTCTTCTTTGAAAAGTTTGAAGATCCGCAAAAAAAAGAACTCAGTGTCATTTTATTTCGTTGGATAATGCCCTATTTGCTGTTTGTTTCCATCAGTGCAATTATGATGGCTGTCCATAATACTCACGACAGATTTTTTGTTCCTGCTGCAACTCCCATTGTTTTTTCTATTTGTGTTATTGGATCTATGTTTCTCTGGTACAGGCAGTGGGGTCCGCTGTCCATAGGCTTCGGTGTTCTATTAGGCGGTATAGCACAGATATTGGTGCAATTTCCCAGTTACAGAGGCCTTGGCTACAGTTTATTACCCTCCTTGAATTTTAAAGATCCTTCATTCAGGCGTGTAATGCGTAAATGGGCCCCTATGCTTTTAACCTCGTCTCTTTTCGCGGTTAATAATCAGGTAGCAATGCTGTTAGCTTCATTTCTGCCGGATAAAAGCACTTCTTCCCTGGCCTATGCCATTGTTTTTTTCCAATTACCCTTCGGTATTTTTTCAGCATCAATTACAACAGTACTCTATCCCCGGATGAGCCGGCAGGCTGTAACCGGGGATAATAAGGGCCTACTTGAAAGTTTGAGTTTTGGATACAGAAATCTCTGGGCTCTTCTGGTACCCTCAGCGATGGTTCTGATAATGCTGGGAGAACCCATCGTCTCAATTGCGTTTCAACGCAGAGCTTTTACCTTCAGTGATACGGTTCTGACGGCCAGGGTTTTAGCCGCATACGCAATTGGCATGCCGTTTATCGGTCTTTTTAATATTACTCAAAGATCTTTATACGCAATGGGGGAGGTGCGTAAACCTCTTTACTGTGCCATAGCTACAGTTGCTCTGGATATTATCTTATCAGTTTTTTTTGTTTTTATGACTAAGGGAAGCAGCGTTTCCCTGGCTTGGGCAAATTCAATTTCCTTTATATTCGGATCGATTCTGCAGTTTTATGTGATGCACCGAATCTCCGGTTTCAGGATTAACAGATTGACTTTCCAAACATTTATAAAAGTTCTTTCAGCAGTATCCGCCGGAATATTGGTGATTCTATTATTCTACAGAATTATGGGCACTGAATGGTGGCAGACCGGAAGCAGCTGGGGAGGGTTGGGACTCCTTTTCATAGCCGGAGTTTGTGTTTCCGGCACAATTATAGCCCTTTATGCTTGGATGAAAGTGGAAGCTCTGTCGATAATATTCAGTAAGAGGGGCTTATGAAGATAAAAATATTGGGGATACTTCTGGCCGCAATTATATCATTACCTTTGATTTTTGCTCAGGAATCTGCAGATGAGACCAGTTCACAAGAGAATTCTGAGCCGGAAGTGGACCGGAGAAAGGAAGTTATTCTTTACGGTATTGATGAAGAAGTTAAAACTGTACTTGCGGACCTGCAGAGGGAGAATCTCGATATATACAATGAACTTCTCTTAAGTGTTATCCATGAAACCAGAAATACGGATATCATCCAGGCAATATACAGACTTTGGGATGATACCTCCTATAAAGACGGACTTGCTGTTGCCCGGGAAGAACTGAATAAAGTACTGGAAGATGAAGATTTTAATTCCACTACGGTTCAGTCGGCAATCGCTTTTATTGCTGACATGAAAGATACCGAGTCGTTGCATCTGCTCTATAAATTAAGTGATGAAAGGGATAAGCGCATAGCGGCGGCATCTATCAGAGCTCTTGGGCAAATACCTCAGGCTGAAGGTAATGAGGAACGGAACGGGGAAAATGATGCCGGGCTTTTGGAACTCCTTAAGAAGAAAGACCCCATCGCAGAAGATGATCTTGTTGCAGCTCTGATCGTTACTTTGGGTGAACTGGGTTATGAGCCTGCAGCCAATGAACTTTCTAAGATAGCAGAGGACAGCGGTGGTTCAGCAGGACATAGACGGTTAGCCTGCATATCACTGGGTAAAATAGGCCGCTCTGAAGATTATAAAATAGTTGAACGCATTTTCTTTGAGTCTGAGGATGCAACTCTACGATCCTATGCTCTGGCAGGGCTTGCAGAATTCCCCGATCAGGAAACTGTCGATATTCTGATTCAGGCGTTAAAACGGGACTCCTTCTGGAGAATCCGCGTAACCGCTGCTGAAAAACTGGCAGGAAAGAGTGGCGATGGTATTGATGAGCTTTTACGTTACAAAGCGTCAAACGATCCTGTTACCCAGGTTCGTATTGCATCATTGAAAACCCTGGGGAAATCCGGAGAACCCGTGAACTTCGAATATCTACTGGGTTTTTTCAAAAATAAAAGAAATGGTACGGAAGTAAGACTTGCTGCTTTATCGGTACTTCTAAGTGATAAATTACCTGGCACAAACGATGCGGTAAACTCCGTAATGGATGAGTTATGGGAGAAGGATGAAGGGAGATTCCTTGAGTTCGTCTGCCGCGATCTATCCAGAACTGACTGGGTTGAATTAGACCCTGTTTATGAGAGAATGCTCTCCCATACAAACTGGTTACTTCAAATCTATGGAATCCGCGGAATCCGCAGGAACAATATTCAAACTCTGCAAGAAAAAGTGAACGAGCTGGATAAGGACGGTATTGACAGCAGGGTCCGCCGGGAAGTAACAACCGGCAAGTAAAAAAAACCGGAGCTTTTAAGCTCCGGGAAAAATTCAATTTCATATATAAATGTCAGTCAGTATTAACCGGCTGAACATCTTTTATACTGAACTTGTATTGCCTGTCATTAATTTCAAATTCTAAGGTACTGCCTGTTTTCTTTCCTACAAAAGCACTGCCGAAGGGTGAAAGATAGGAAATAATTCTGTCTGAAGGATTGGATTCCCATGGTCCTAGCAGGGTGTATATCTCTTCTTTGTTGTCCACAAGATCGTCAAGGGTAATTACCGTTCCAAAACCGACTTTATCAGTCTCTCTATCATCCTCGGAGAACAGACGGACTCTCTCCATTTCATTTTTGAGTTTTCCGACATGAATCTGCAAGTTCTCCTGTCGTTCTTTACCGGCTTTGTATTCGGCATTCTCACTGAGGTCGCCCAGTTCGATTGCGGCTCCGATTTCTTTGGAGTTTTTGGGAATCTCAACTTCTACTATATTTTTCAATTCTTTCTTCTTGGCGGTAAAACTGGATTGAGTGGTAAAGAAATAACGGCTGGATGAAGTTGCAACAGGATCGGCACTCTTTTTCTCACCATAAAACTTTATCCCGGGGAATGTTTCCAGAACAATATTTTTTAGATCTCTTTTAAGAACAGGATCCAACTGATCGATATCTTCAAGGAGAGTAAAAACCCTTACTGCCGATCCCTTATCGCCATTGACAAGGAAGGATTGAAGTTGTCCTTCTTTAAACAGGAAGCTTTGAACCTGACGGTTCAGTTTCCTGTTTAAACTGACTTCTCTTTTACTTTCGATATCGTTAAAGGTTAAATCGAGAAGGCGTATCATATTAATGAGTATTTTTTCAACTTTAACACCAATTTCAACCAGCCAGGGACTGTCTACAGAATGTCTGGCTACCCATATCAGGCCCTCACGGTACTCCCTGAAATGTTCAATAATCTGTTCCAGTTTCGCCAGAACTTCTTTTTTATATCCAGCGGTTAAAAGCTCATCAAGCATGGAACGGGAAAGTTGTATAGGAAACAGGGTAATATAGACTTCATCCCACTGCTCAACATCCTGATGAACGGCAGAAAGGAAATCCTTCCGAAGCTCACCATCCTCCAGCTGGGTAAAAAGTTCCATCGTATCTTCAATATCGCCCCAGATCTCTTTGAACCCCCAGTCAAGCCCGGGATTCAGGAATGGATAGGTTTCGCTTAAGTGAGTTACAAAAAGATAACTGGCTACTACCTGTACTGAAACATTGCCGGTCTTGAGAAACGCTGTAAAATAATCAAACATTTCTGCAAAGAACTCTGATGCAGGGTCGCTGTTATCAAGAAAGTCTCTAACTGCCTGAATCTTTCCGAAAATATTCTTTTCAGCTTTAAATTGATTAAAGGTTTTTTCCTCAAAGCTCATGGGTTTATCCCGGACTACAAACTGATCGAGCTTGTCAGGGACATTCCCGAAAATCGAATCCTTTTTCAGTGTTTTACGGGCTTCAGGACTCCAGGTAGACCACTCACTTGCGGTTAATATTGTGGGCACAAGTTCAGCCTTGATTTTTTTCATATCAGCCACATTGTCGAAACTGCGGATTATTGTTTTAAGTGCCCAGGGTTTATCTTCTTTAATCTTCTTTTTCAGTTTGTCCTTTGAGTGAATACTCTTTAAGACCCAGATATGATCTCTGCTAAGGCTCTGCAATGCTCCTACAGCCATTTTCAAAGACATTGGGTGGGCCCGTTTTTTAGTAAAATCAATTATGATGTCATCACCCTTGATACCCTTGATGATTCCTACGCCCCAGGTTTTATGAAAAACAAAACTACCTGCATCAAAGGAAATATGCTTTTCGAAATCCGCAATGGCTTCAAGCACGTTTCTCCAGTTCTGATTCAGATTTGATAATCGGATGTACTCATCAATCTGACTGTGATCCGAGTACAGAGCTTTGAAACATTCAATAATTTCGCTTCTGGCCCAGTTGTTGCGGCCGTCATAATTGAGAATCCGCTTGAGTACCTCAATTGCCGTTTTCCATTCTTCACGCTCTTTAATAGCGGGGTAAAGCTCCTCAAGCAGGCTGATAGCCCGTTCCACACTCATGGACTTGGCAACTTTTTTCTCAATCAGAAAAAAGAATTCATAATCATCGACGCCATGCTCTACAAGTTTCTGCCAGATATCACGGACCTGGCTGAATTGGTTTTTATTGACATATCGGTGAATGGCTTTACGGAAATACAGTATGGCACCTTCGATATCCCCGTTCTCCTCACGTTTTTCAGCAAGTCGCCGGACCATATCCGTTTCTGAATAATCAACTTTTATTATTCTTTCCCATATTTCATGCATCTGTTCCGGCTGATTGAGATGCTCAAGGGTTTCAGCAAGGGTACGCAGTGCTTCTTTATTTTCCCCGAAATCAAGTATGCGCCGGCAGAGATACTCGACAGCGGTCCATTTATGATTATCAGCAAAAATACCAATGAGATTCAGCAGATGAGTATCATCCACCTGTTGTTTGCTTAACGAGATAACCCCGGAAATATAAAGTGCCACAATACTGTTTTTTGTATGTTCAAGGTGTTCATCACAAATTTCCTGAACTTCATCCTGAACACCATTGGCAATTACGGTGTCTATTACACCGTCAAGTTCCTGGAAATTGCCTATGGCATAATCATTGAGGGTTGCTCTGGTCCATTTTTCCTCATTAAGCATTCCACTGACATTTTCTATAATCTTTTCAGGCATGATGCCTCCCCATATGTATTTCAAACACGGTTTTTCTGTTATTCGAAATAAGTTCTGTAAATTGCCGGTGATAAAAGTTTGATTTCTATCAAAACTTCATCTACTGCCGTCCGGCCGGCACCGGTAGACTGATAATGATCTATTAACCTGAAATAGTGGTTAATCAATTTTGGTTTCAGCCTCCCGAGCTTATCGCCATCGGCGATCTCATTCTTTAATGAGTAAATCCTCTGCTTCAGCTTGCCGTATTCGACAGGGCTGAGTTCCCTTTTTACATCCAGGACACCCCAAATAGAGCCGAAAACCGGCAGCCATTCAGCAAATCCGGGATCTCCAATATCCCGCTTTTTTTCGAGACGCTCTATCAACCGGAGAAAAAGCGGTGAATGAATTTCATCCAGCTCAATACTTCCGGCATCAAGAAACATTGCCTCCCGCATCAGGACTTTTGCCGGCTGAGACTCGCCAATCAAGGCATATGTATCAGCTAACTCTGCCAGAAGCCGGGAATCTTCTTTCCCGGACATTCTCACAGCCTCTTCAAAGGTCGTGATGCTCTCTTCGTACCGGCCCAGTGCCTTCCGGCATCGACCGGCTTGAAGCATAGCTTCAGAATCTGAATAGTCAGAAGCATGCTTCAGGTAATATATCAGGGCCTTGTTATGAACCCATCTTTTCAGCCGGGCCGATCCCTCATCCAGAGGATGGTTGAAACCGGTCCGATAACTGCTTTGATAGTGATGCCACTGCCGGCGGAGATAATCTCCCCGATCACCATCACTTTTAAGTTTCTCAAGACTTTGCAGTCTCTGGCCCCAGTATCCGCAGGCTCGAAGTGCTGAACGAACTTCGTTATTCTCGAAATCCAGCTTATATGCCTGGTCGAGAAGATCCCTTGACGAATTAAAATCACCGGTTTCAAAGTATTGATAACACCCGGTTATCAGTTTCTTAATTTCAGAGCTATGCTCATTCTCTACCGGTATCACTTCTTGTTGGCCCTTTATCAGTATATCCAAATGGGAAAGTGATAGTCAATGAACAGAGGTATTGGATGACATGCCTAGTCAATCTATAATCCTTTTTATGACAGATAGAAAGGGTATTATAGCACCATCGGTGCTGGCGGCAGATTTCAATGATATAAGCAGGGCCGTAAAACTTGTGGAATCGGCGGGTGCCGAGTGGGTTCACCTTGATGTTATGGATGGATGTTTTGTACCGCCGATTACATTCGGGGCACAAATGGCTGCTGCCATAAGATCGGAAACAGATCTTCCTCTTGATGCGCATCTAATGACAGTACATCCTGATAAACATCTGGATGTATTTATGAAAGCCGGTGTTGATCGTTTTACTTTTCATGTAGAAGCGGAGATTCATTCCCATCGGCTGATTGGCGAAATACATAAATGCGGTGCTAAAGCGGGTATTGCAATTGTTCCTTCCACCCCTGTTTCTTTGATTTCCGAACTTCTGGCTTATGTAGATCAAGTTCTGGTGATGACTGTAAATCCCGGGTGGGGAGGACAGTCGATGATTATGAGTACGCTGAACAAAGTCAGAACTCTTGATAAAATGAGAAAGGCTGGAGCCGGGGAATATATTATATGTATTGACGGTGGATTTGCCGGTAATACGGCTCAGGAAACCTGGGATGCCGGTGTTGATGCCGCGGTAATGGGCTCCGCATTTTTCAATGCAGAGGATCCTGCTGATGCATTGAGGAAATGCCGGCCCCGATAAGGAATATTAGAGAGTTTTAAGTCTAAATCGCCGATAACAAACTAGAGGGGAGAAATATGAACCGGATTACCAGCCTGATATTTCTTTTTTTTCTGTCTATGACTGTTCTGTCCGCGCAGGAAACGGCCGGTGATATTGCACTTAATCAGGGTTTGGACGATATGAGAAACGGCCGGATAGAAGAGGCTGCTTCAGTTTTCAGAACTGTTATTGGTGACAATTCCTTAAAATCTTATTTCCCGGAAGCCTTGTATTGGCTTATAAAGTCAGATATTGCCCTTGAAAATTATAATGAGGCATCCAGAGCCGCTGACGGTTTTCTCTCCAATTTCAAAAAACATCCATATGTTGAAGAAATTACTTATCACCGTGGAAGACTTCTTTTTTTGGAGAAAGAACCTGATAGTGCTATCGCAGCTCTGGGTAATTTCGCAGAGGAATATCCGGAATCAGCTTTCCGCTCTTCAGCATTTTACTGGACAGGGGAATCCCTTATGTCACTTGGGCGTCTTGAGGAAGCTGATGCTGTATTCTCCGAACTACTCAGTCAATATCCTTCCAGCATTAAAAGAGAAGCGGCCCGTTACCGCCGCAGTGAAATCGCACTTTTATACAGAGAAAGAGAATTACTGGATCTACTGAAGTGGAGTCATGAGGAATACCTCCGGGACAGCGAAGAGTTCTACCGCCGGGAAGCTGAGTTTAAAGGTTTGATTGAGGTTTACCGATCCTATCAGACCGATAACAACCATTCGAGGCGGCTGCTTTCAGAAAAAGCACAACTTCTTGATATCAAATATTTTTACATTAATGAATTGATGAGGTTGTACAATGATCAGTAAAACAATCTCTTTGACAATGTTCCTTCTTCTTTTATTCTTCACTGCGGGAAATGTGTTTTCCTACTCAATAAAAGTAAATGATGAAAATAAAGGTTCTTTCTTTACCATCTCAGCTGTTTCTGCTGATAACAATCAGAACTTTTCACTCTGGGATGATGATAGGAACAGCAGCAGCTGGATTCTTGATATTGAGGGAGTCTTTATCTCCCCGTCTGAGAATGGATGGATTAGAGATTATCATAGGACCGGCGATGTTTCCAAGCTTCAGTATTCAAACAGATACTACACTTTTGAGAATGAAGCTGTGGTTTCTTCTTCCGGCAGTCATCTTCTACTCACAGCAGTATTTACAAATAACAGCACTGAACGGGTTAAGTTTTCTCCCGTGTTTCTTCTCGATACATCTCTTGGAGAAGTGACAGGTTTACCTTTCAAATTGCCCGATGGCAGTTTCATATCTTCAGAAATGTACTATGAAGGTTACAGAATCCCCGAATGGATCGGATGCATCAGAAGCAGTGATGTTCCTGCTCTTTACCTGTTTATGGGGAAAGGCACCGGTGACCGCCCTCAGTCTGTTATTATGGCTAATTGGCTGAGGCTGAAAGAAAGTACTGCGGATTTCAAGGTTGAAGAGGGCCGCAGTTTTGATAATTTGCCGTTTTCTGAGGCTGATAGTGCTTTGATGCTGAAGTTCAATGGGAAAAATGTGGAACCCGGAAGTACTATGACAGTTAAATTTGTTCTGGGTTTGAGTCCGAATCAACCCGGACCGGATGCCTTCATTAGTCCTGTTTATGAATCAGTGGACCCGGGGAATGAACGGTTCAGACTCAGAGAGTATACTTTGAAGCAAAGGCTTTTAGAGGTAGAGACTGCTCTTGATATGATTAATAATCTGCTTGAGAACGAGAGTCTGTTAAATGAAGAAGCTGTTTTAAATATAGAAGTAAGTACGGCAAATCAGGAGAAGCTTCGAGCGGAGTATGAAAATCTATAATAAAGATCTTAAACGTGCACGGCGATGGCTTGCTGCCGGACGGAGTTTGAAAGTAATACATTTCCTCGAGCCCAAGGTGCCTTTGTTCCTCGAAGATGTCCAGTACTATGTCCTGCTCGGCCGGGCATGCATGGAATCAAAGTTATTAACAGATGCTGATACTTACCTGAACCGCGGGTTACAGACAGATCCGGAAAACATTGATGTCTATCTCACTCTTGCTGTAAATCACCTGAAACGTAAAGATCCTCCAGCTGCAGTTCGGACCTGGCTGGAAATTATTGATGATTTTTCCGGCCGTAAAGAGGTCCGGTTTGCAAGACGAGGATTAAACGCACTTAAAAAGATATCGGATCAGCAGCAGCAGGATCGATTCCTGGAGAAGTTTGACAGCCGTAAATTTCTTCCGCGTATCGGTTCCAAATGGCCCGGCAGGATACTTCTTATCCTGTTGGTTGTGCTGATTGGATTGACAGGATTTTATTTCAAAGATGCTGTTTCAGGATTTTTGATTACTTCTGAGCATCGCCCGGGAGCAGAGCGGTTAATACCGGATAGTGGGAGGGTTTTAACCAACTCCGGCGGTGATGTTCTTTATCCCATGAATGATTCGGAACTCACAAAAACCTTGAGAAAAGCTCTGCGTTATTACCAGTCTTATGAAGACAACAAGGCCCGGTACGAATTAAATAAAATAAAATATTCTAATGCAGCGGAAGATATCAGGCAGAAATCCATAGGCTTGCTGGAGGCTCTTGGTGAACCGAGTATTGAGGATATTGAGACCTCTTATTCTTATGCGGATGTGGCTTCTGCCCCCTGGCTTTACGAGAATTGCTGGGTTTTATGGAAAGGGATGACCGCTAACGTTATTTTCGAAGGTGATTTTATCAGTTTTGACTATCTGGTTGGTTTTGAAGAGGGTAAGGTTCTTGAGGGTAAGGTTCCTGTAAAGTTGCCTTTTCCCGCTGTAATGGAACCTCTGCCTCTGGAACTGCTGGCCCGGATTGAACCCCGCAACGGCTCTTTTATCCTGATTGGAAAAACACTTCACTTTCTGCGATAGAGGTCAATTAGACAATCAGAACAATACAAATGTTAAGTATACTCTGAGATTTCTCTTGCGACTTTTAGAGATTGACGGGTATCATGGCATATAAGCTCAAGCAATGGGAGATCCTGTACAGTTTAAGAATACAGGAAGGCTGAATATGGCAAAAAACATTATGGCAAAGAACAAGGAAACCGCAATCGTCAAGGGAAACGGAGACAGGGAGAAGGCTGTGGAAGCAGCCAGGCTGCAGATTGAAAAGCAGTTTGGTAAGGGTTCTCTGATGAAAATGGGTGAAAAACCCCTGGTTAAAATTGATACGATTCCTTCTGGGTCGATGCTCCTTGATGAAGCTCTGGGTGTCGGAGGATATCCAAAAGGACGGATTGTAGAGATTTACGGACCTGAGGCTTCGGGGAAAACAACTCTGGCACTTCATGCAATTGCTGAATCTCAGAAAAAAGGCGGTATTGCAGCGTTTATTGACGCTGAACATGCTCTGGATCCCATTTACGCCGGGAATCTCGGTGTTGATATAAATAATTTGTGGGTAAGTCAGCCGGATACCGGAGAACAGGCCCTTGAAATTGTCGAATCACTGATTCGTTCCGGAGGTGTAGATGTCATTGTTGTTGACTCTGTGGCGGCGTTGACACCCCGGGCAGAAATAGAAGGAGACATGGGGGATTCACATGTCGGACTCCAGGCCAGATTGATGAGTCAGGCCTTACGAAAGCTCACCGGTACTATCAGCAAGTCCGGCTGCTGTCTTGTTTTTATTAACCAGATTCGAATGAAAATCGGCGTAATGTTCGGAAATCCTGAAACCACTACCGGTGGTAATGCTCTGAAGTTTTATTCTTCAGTCAGGCTCGAGGTAAGGAAAATTGAAACGATTGCCAAGGGGCAGGAAGATGCTATCGGTAACCGGGTGAGGGTAAAGGTAGTTAAAAACAAAGTGGCACCTCCATTCCGGCGGGTTGAACTTGAAATTATTTTCGGTAAAGGTATTTCCTTGAGTGGAAGTCTTCTGGATGGTGCTCTGGCTCACGATCTGATAGATAAAAGCGGAAGCTGGTATTCCATGGGTGAACAGCGTATCGGGCAGGGCAGGGAGAATGCCAAACAGTATCTGGAAGATAATCCGGAGATTGCAGCCGGAATTGAAAAAACCCTTCGGGCTTTACTTTTTCCTGAAATAGATGAAAAAGGAAATGTCAAAAATAATGTAAAAGAGGATTCTGTTAAAACCGGAGAGAAAACGGAAGGCGAAACTTCCGATCTTTTTTAAGAAACCGGTATATGAGTACTGTCTGGCTGGGACTTGGAGCCAATATCGGGGACCGGTTATCCCATATTGATAACGCTATAGAGAAATTGAATTCGGTTCTGGAAAATATTTCCCGGGCCGATCTTTATGAAACGGCCCCCAGAGATTTTCTGGATCAGGCTGATTTCCTGAATACGGTTGTCCGGGGAGATACTGAATTATCGCCGCTTGAGCTCTTGTATTTTCTGCATAAGGTTGAATTGGAGGGTGGCAGAGACCGATCGGTACTTTCGGGTAAGCCGTTGAAAGGTCCGCGTACAATCGATATAGATATTCTATTGTACGATAATATCTGTAGAACTTTTATCAAGGAAGATGGCGGATCCCTTACAATCCCCCATATCAGCATGCATCAACGCCTTTTTGTTCTGAAGCCGCTTCTGGATCTGGATTTTAAGCTGAAAGATCCTACTGATGGTGTTCTTTGGCGCTTTAAGGCTTCGCAGATAGGGGATCAGCAGGTTAAGCTGTATAAAAGATGAGTGATGTAAAAGAACACAATCCAAAGTATAGACTGGACCACTTCGAAGGTCCGCTGGATCTTCTTTTATTTCTTATTCGGAAAAATGAGGTGAGTATCTACGATATTCCCGTATCAGAAATTACCGAACAGTATCTTGAATTCCTCAAGTATTCTTCCGGTGTCAACCTTGACGATGTTTCTGATTTTTATCTGATGGCCGCATCATTGCTTTACATCAAGTCACGAATGCTGCTCCCGGTGGAAGTAGACCTGGAAGACGAACTGGAAGATCCCCGACAGGAATTGGTGCAGCGCCTTATCGATTATGAAAAATACCGAAAATTGACAGATCTGATGGCTGAACGGGAAGCAAGAGCCGAGTGGATTGTGGAGCGTAAGCAAACCCAGCCAGTACTTCCGTTTCCCGATGAAGGGGAGATGTGGGAAAAGGTTGATACCTGGGACCTTCTGAAAAGTTTCAGTAAGGTGATGAAAGACCTTGGCGGAGAACGGGTTATCAGTCTCTGGGAAGAAGTTACGATTAATGAGAAAATTACCCTGATAAATGAATTCCTTGAAGACCGGGTTGAGTTTAACTTTGATGACATCCTTGTTAATCCCGGTTCTCTGATGGAGGTGGTGAGCGCTTTCCTTGCGGTACTGGAAATGGTAAAAATGGGTATAATTGATGTTTTTCAGAATCGTCTCTTCGGTGATATAAAAATTACAGTCTCAAGCCGTCCAGACCTGGACGAATAAGTGGAGAATCTTATGGAGTTTATTGAAGAAGCAGCTCTTGTGGAGGCCGTACTGCTATTGGAAGTTGAGCCGGTTGAAGAATCTGTTATATCCAAAGTTACCGGACTGAGTAAGGAAGTTGTCCTTCTTTCTCTTGAGGCTCTGGTAGACAGATTTAATGGAGAAGAGCATGGTATTGAGCCGGTACGCATAGCCGGGGGCTGGACATTTGCTCCGAAAGAACGTTTATGGAACATCTTAAAGGAACGTTACGGGAAACAGAGAGAGGATAGGCTATCCCGTGCAGCCCTGGAAACACTCTCCATTATTGCTTATTCCCAGCCTCTGACAAGAACCGGGGTTGAGAACATCAGAGGCGTGAGTGCCGATGGAATGATACGGGCTTTAAAAGAAAAGAATCTGATAAAAGAAGTCGGCAGAAAAGATACACCCGGACGACCTGTGCTTTATGGTACAACAAAAGATTTTTTGAAAATTTTCCGCCTGGAAAGTATTGCGGATCTTCCAAAACTTGATGAATTAGAAGAAAAGAGGTTTGCATTAAATGGACCAGAATAATTCTGTAAGACTCCAGCTCAGAATGGCTCGGGCAGGTATCGCATCGAGAAGACGCTGTGAAACATACATTTCCGAGGGTCGTGTAAAGGTAAACGGGAAGGTTGTTATAACACCGGGAACAAAAGTAAGCTCTGATGATGTGGTTACTTTTGATGGACATACAGTAAGAGATGAGAAGCGAAAAGTTTACATAGCTCTGCATAAACCATCGGGCTTTCTGTGCTCCGATGAAGACCCGGACGGCAGGCCTTTGGCAAAAAGTCTACTGGATGTTGTTGTTAAGGAGCGTATCTTTCATGTTGGCCGGTTGGATTACATGACCAGCGGATTGATTTTTTTCACAAATGACGGTGACTTTGCAAGAGCGTTAACCCATCCCTCCAGAAAGGTGGAGAAAGAATACGTTGTAACAACGAAGAACGAAATTCCTGAAGAACTTATGGAACGGTTTCTAAAGGGTATCACCGTTGAAGGCATCAGGTATAAGGCATCACAGGCTGTTCTTACCGGACCGAGAACTGCGAATATCGTTCTTACTGAAGGAAAAAACCGTGAATTACGGCGGGTATTCCTTTCTGTTGCAGTAAGTATTAAGAAAGTCCACCGGGTTCGCATCGGAGCTGTGAGTTTAAAGGGCATTGTTTCAGGGCATTTCAGAAACCTTAAAGATTTTGAAATTAAAGCACTTCAGGACAGCAGCAGAGACAGTGGAAACAACCATAAAACAAGCAATTACCGCAAACCTCAGAACCGGGGAAATAATGGTCGTCGCAATTGACGGCCCTGCCGGGGTAGGGAAGAGTAGTGTGGCCCAATGGGTTTCTGAGAGTTTTGGTTTTTTCAACCTGAATTCCGGTTCATTCTACAGAGCCGCTGCCGTAAAAGTGCTGGACAGCGGTGTTGATACCCTGAACGAGAAAGCTGTTGTTGATGCTGTAAAAACTGCGGCTTTTGATATTGTAGAGAAGCGATTGTTCCTCGACGGTGCTGATGTAGAAGCACGGTTGAGAACCCCCGAGGTTGATAAAGCCTCATCGGTTTTTTCTTCAATTGTAGATGTCCGACATATCATCAACGGTCATTTACGGCGCATTGCATCTGCCATCAACCTCGTTGCCGAAGGCCGTGATATGACTACTGTTGTATTTCCGAATGCTGAAGTAAAAATTTATCTTGATGCCAGTGTGTCTGTCAGAGCAATGAGACGATTCAATCAGGGTTCAAGTACTCAGTCTTTGAAGGAAATTGAATTATCAATCGGTGAAAGGGATCATAGGGATAGAAATAAAAAAGAAGGTTCACTGCTAATTGCCGATGATGCGGTAGTATTGGACACTTCCACCTTGACCTTAGCAGAGGTTTATGAGAAAGTGACCGGGTTGATCAAAGCCTATCTATAAATACAAATTCCCAGGAGAAAACATGCCCGAATCGGAT
>Ga0164315_10000564_pt1 | contig 26081 bp, 25 predicted proteins | sample GuaBasSedimGuay6_FD_113737 | JGI IMG/M metagenome (GOLD analysis project Ga0164315, IMG submission 113737) | Subseafloor sediment microbial communities from Guaymas Basin, Gulf of California, Mexico - Guay6, Core 4569-2, 0-3 cm | ecosystem: Environmental > Aquatic > Marine > Hydrothermal vents... | reverse complement strand
CACTTATACCGGCCTGTAAGCATACGCCCAACCAGGCGTGAGCTGAAGGTTTGGATCAATCGCCATTAGTTTTTCACTCTGATCCCAAAACAGGGTCATTACAAGCTCCTATGCTACGGCAGAAAATTTGCTATCCTGCTCAGATCCAAATCAAAAAACAATTGGCAGTGGAGAATTTCATGAAAAAATTATTGACTAGTCTAGTTGCAGTATTGATCACAATTTCAGCAATGGCTGCTCACCACGGGTCCGCCGAAGACGAAGTACGAGCGGCGGCTGATGCCTTCGATAAGGCTTACGCGACCAACGATATTGAGGGCTATTTCGGATATTACGCTGACGGCGCCACCGTGTTTTTTTACGGGGCCAGACAGGACATGTCCGCGTACCGGGAAGAGTGGTCTGCAATGATAGACGCGGGCGGCGGCGTTGAATTGAATGAAATGTCCGACCTGGTCATTCAGGTGATGCCCAGTGGTGAGGTTGCCATCGCCACGTCCTTCATCGACAACCAGACTCGCTCTCCCGAGGGCGAAGTCACCATCGCGAGAGCGTTCGAGACCGACGTGTGGCAGAAGATCGACGGGGAGTGGAAGATCATCAGCCTGCACTACACAGAGATCCCGCCTGACGAATAATCCGGTACCGAACGCAAAATTTGGGGTAAGAGTAAAGACTTTTCAGACTGAATTGCGATCAATGGTACGGAGCCTGATAAAGTTGAAGATTGTTTGACAATCAAGTGATTATTTAAAGAAGGCTTATTATGGATTTGAAGTACATGCTTGCAGCCGGAGCGATACTCTTTTCCTGTACTGTCGTTATACGGCACTCAAATAGATGAATGCATGATAACCATGCACAATGCATAAAGAAAAAATGATCATTGGAGGTCCAAAGCCGGAAAGCAGTAGGCATGACAGGCATGCTCCTTATTGGGCGCTAATGCTTGCTGTACTTGTCACAACGGGCCTGGCAACGACCTGGATCGATGGTGGCCCCTTTTGGAAGGGATATGTGCTGGACATGACAGGGCCAGCTTGGAACTATATCTTGTTCAGGGGAAGATTCACTTCAATAGCAGATAACTTTTGGACACGGTTTTTTACACCGAAGCATACCATTATGATTCTTGTAGCTGTGTGTTTTGGGATAGAAGGTGCGCAGTACTTCGGTCTGTATGAAGCGACTTTCGATCCTTTGGACTTCTTCGCTTATATTTCCATCTTGGTTCCATTACATATATTGGATCAGGTAACGTATGAAGGAAAAGATGCGGTATAACAAATCACTAAACCGGACGCCAGGATCGCCTGTGCGTAAAAGCAACGGTGGCACGGGCGCCGGTTAGTTCCACCGTTAAAGATGAATGACCGCACCTGGCCGATAGTACTATGTCGCACCGCTAAAAATCACACCAGGCGAACAACCGCTTACTCAGCACCGGCCTCTCGGCACAGGTTATGGCGTATAACCAGAGTCGGTCCTAAGCATCATTGGTATTTGAACTTGGATAACGTCTGCTTCGCAGTGTCGCTTTTCCTATATAAATTTGAACATCTGTCAATTAATACAGATCAAGCCAGTAGACTCAAGCTTGAATACATTCAATCTGCTCCATATATTAAGATAACATAATATATGCTTGTTTTATTTACTGGTAGAAGCCAAGGACTGAATTATGAGTTTTTCCAAAAAAGCCGTGTGCCCTTATTGCGGGGCGGTTAACCGGATTCCCGCAGAACGACTGAGCGACAACCCCAAGTGTGGCAAATGTAGCAAGCACATTTTTGCATCCAAACCGGTTGATCTCACCTCGGCGACTTTTCACAAACAGATCGCCAACAGTGAAATACCGGTGCTGGTGGATTTTTGGGCGCCCTGGTGCGGACCCTGCAAAATGATGGCCCCTGCTTTTGAAAAAGCTGCAGTTGCTTTAGAGCCAAATGTCAGGCTGGCCAAGTTAAACACGGAAGACGAGCAGGATATTGCCGGGCAATTTGATATTCGCAGTATTCCAACCATGGTTCTATTCAAGGATGGCAAGGAAATCGCCAGGCAATCAGGTGCCATGATGGGTGGTCAGATTGAACAATGGGTTGGAAGTCAGCTGGGCTAGGCGTATTGTTGCCGCGGTTAAATGACATTGACCACTACAGCCCAAAAGTTGAACAGTACTACTATCAACAAAAACACGTTCCCAAGTTTTTGGTGTAAGGAGACAAATACCGTCACTGAGAATAGTTGCAGGAGTTTCCCAGCAAACACACCAGCGAAGAGACCAAGGTTTCTGATCAGCCAACTCACAAGTGAATTACCCTCAGTCGCCACACCATATTTTTGCACAAAATACAGTGTGGTAAAAAAATCAAAGATCATGGTCACCAGTAAAATGATCCACCAGGCCGTGTAACGCTTCAGAGAGAAGCGTAGATTTTCTTTTAGAGGTATTTCCTGGTCTAAAATTTGCATCTGTGGTGTTACGGCCTATTCTGCTTCGACGATGACCCGCTCCGCATCGCCGATAAACTGGATTCTCTGCTCCATTTCCACTGTCAGGTAGACCGTACCGTTTTCATCCACCACTGCCACCAGGTCCAGATCAAGGCTTCTTGCCACCTGTGGCCAGTCTTGCAGGCCGGCCACGACCAGGGCCGTTGCGGCGGCATCTGCCAGTATTCCTTCATCGGTGATGATGGTCACCGATGCGATGTCTTTCGCCGGCCAACCGGTCGCTGGATCAAGGATATGCGGGTAACGTTCGGTCGCATCCTGTAGAAAGCGCTCATAGTTGCCGGAAGTGAAAATGGATTCATCGCCAAGGACTTCTATTGTGCCAATACTGCCGCCACCGGGCTTTCTCACAGCAACACGCCAGGGCCGGTCGCCATGACTTCCTATGGCGCGCAGATCACCCCCGGCATTAACGATTGCGTTGTGGATACCCATTTGGCGTAGTCGCTTGATGGTGAGATCTACCGCGTAACCCTTGGCGATGCCTCCGAAATCGAGTTGAACTGCAGGGTTTTGTGAATACAGTTCCAGGCCATCAATGCGGATGTCGTGACTGGAGGGTTTGAGATCGAGAATCTCATTGATCTGAGACTCGGAGGGGGCAGGACCTACAATCGGGTAATCGGAGGTATGAAAGCCCCACAGTCTGATCAATGCACCAATGGCCGGGTTAAAACGTCCACCGGTGGCAAGCTCCAGGTCCTGCGAGCGTCTGATCATTTCAACGATGTCCTCGTCGGCTGTTGCCGATTGCCCTTGTTCGAAGGCTTTGTTGATGTCTGTCAGCCGGCCCGGTTCCCAGGCGTGCCAGTCGCGGTGCATAGCCTGAAACATTTTCTGCAACTCAGAAAATGCATCACTGGCTTCCTCGGCCGTGGCACCCCAAAGCTTGATTTCGATGATGGTGCCAAATACGAACAGCTCGGCAGACTGTTCCTGGTCACGCTGGCACGATGTCAGCAGTGCCAGGCAAACAATGGCAAATACTGAAAAGAAAGTTGTTCTGACTGATTTATTGATGATTGCTTTTATCCGGATTGTTGCACTGGGCGTTATAAGAGTTTTGATACTACTAATGATAGCCCTGCAAAGCCCTTGAATGCCATTAAAAGCCACCTTGTGATGATTAGTGCCGTTTACAGGGATGGTCTATTGATCCATGTCATCAAAGTCCTGTTTTTTATCCTCAAAAGTCATGAATCGATAGAATTCATGCTCACTACCTGCTTAAATTAAAAGTAGTACAGATTCTTTTGTGACGCCCCCGGCGGAAGAAGGAGCTGTCAATGACCGGTATATTTTTACGTTGTTTGATTTTTCTGAAGAAGCCCTGGATTTACATCCTGATGGCCGCCTTTTTGCCTGCGTCTGGCAATACACTGGAAGAAAAGCAAGCGTTACCATCCCCCCAGGCTGATACTTCAACCGGAATCGTTGACCGGCGAGCAGTCCTGTTGGACATTCAAGGTCCGATTGGCCCTGCCACGGCAGAGTATCTGATTGATTCACTCCAGAAAGCCGCGGTCCGCGATGCCGAGCTTGTGATCGTCCGACTGGATACACCGGGCGGCCTGGATGCATCCACGCGGGACATCGTCAAAGCCATCCTCAATTCACCGGTGCCGGTGGCGACTTTCGTTACTCCCGGTGGCGCGCGTGCGGCCAGCGCCGGTACCTATATTCTTTATGCCAGTCACATCGCTGCCATGACTCCGGCGACCAATGTCGGTGCGGCGACACCGGTGGCCATTATAGGTGGTACGCAACCGGGGCAGGCGGAAGAATCTTCTGAAGATGAACAGGGTTCAGACACAGCTCCCGCCCCTGCCGACACCATGAGTCGCAAGGCGATTAACGATGCAGTGGCCTATATACGTGGCCTGGCAACCCGGCGCGGGCGCAATGCCGATTGGGCTGAACTGGCGGTGCGTGAAGCAGCCAGTATCACTGCTCAAGAGGCACTTGAAACTGGCGTGATCGACCTGATTGCGGATGATGTGAATGACCTGCTGGAGCAAATACACGGAAGAACTGTTGATGTACAAGGCAGGGAACGGGTACTGGATACAACATCGCTATTGATCGAGCAGATTGAGCCGGACTGGAAAAGTGAGCTTCTGGGGGTGATTACCAGCCCTACGATCGCTTACTTACTACTAATGATAGGCGTTTACGGGCTGATTTTTGAGGGCTACAACCCGGGTGCGGTCTTCCCCGGTGTCATCGGGGCCATCTGTCTTTTGATTGCGCTGTACGCGTTCCAGATGTTGCCGGTCAATTATGCGGGCTTTGCACTGCTGATACTCGGAATAGTCCTGATGATCGGTGAGGTAGTGGTACCCAGTTTTGGTGCATTGGGAATCGGTGGTGTTATTTCCATTGTGATCGGTTCGATCATCCTGATTGATACCGATGTGCCTGGATTCATGGTATCGCGGCCATTGATCGGTGCCATTGCATTGGTCAGCTCAATAGGCTTGATGGCCATCATTGGTGTTGCCATGAAAGCCAGGCAAAGACCGGTGGTAGCGGGGCGCGAAGAACTCATCGGTGCACAGGGCACTGCCCTGGCAGATTTTGAGCAGCACGGAAATGTATTTGTACATAGTGAGCGCTGGAATGCCGTCACTACATCACCGTTGCGTAAAGGGCAGGCTACTGTAGTGACCGGCATTGATGGACTGACGTTGAAAGTACGCCCCGCCGATGAGTGAGTCCTTTGTGTGAACTGATGAAGGAGAAGAGACATGTTTGAATATTTCTTTGGCATCCTTGCGTTTGTCCTGTTGAGCATTATCTTCAGCGCTATCAAGATTCTGCGAGAGTACGAACGCGCTGTCATTTTTCAACTCGGCCGGTTCTGGAAGGTCAAGGGCCCCGGATTGATTATTGTTATTCCCATTATCCAGCAGATGGAGCGGGTGGACCTGCGGGTCATCGTGATGGATGTGCCCACACAGGATGTTATCTCAAGGGATAACGTGTCGGTACACGTCAACGCGGTGGTCTATTTCCGTGTGATTGAACCGGACAAAGCCATTATCCAGGTGGAGAAATACCTGGAGGCCGTTAGCCAACTGTCGCAGACAACACTGCGTTCGGTGCTGGGCCAACACGAACTGGATGAAATGCTGGCAGAGCGGGATACCCTGAACAGCGACATTCAGGCCGTTCTGGATCGTCAGACCGATGCCTGGGGCATCAAGGTGTCAAATGTGGAGATCAAGCATGTGGACCTGGACGAGAGCATGATCCGCGCCATCGCCGCGCAGGCCGAGGCAGAGCGCCAGCGACGTGCCAAGGTCATCCATGCCACCGGTGAAAAACAGGCTGCCACCGAATTGATGGAAGCGGCGAAAATACTCAGTGCCGAGCCAAATGCCATCCAGTTACGTTATCTGCAGACCCTGACAGAAATTGCAGGCGACAATAGTTCGACGATCGTTTTTCCGCTTGATTTAATCAAGAAGGTCAGCAAAGCCATCGATGATTCGTAAACAGCAATGCCTGTCAGCAGCTTATCAATGAAAGCTGTCCTGTGGGCATAGAATCATGCGTGTCATTCGCACAAAGGAGCAACAATATATGACTACAACCTGGATTTTAGTCGCCAACCAGGCTGAGGCGCAGATTTACTCAAGCAAACAGCTTCCGGGGGAACTCACACTGGTAAAAACACTAACAAATGAAGAGGGGGCGGCACATGCGCGTGACCTGATATCTGATGCGCCTGGCAGAACGTATAACCGCACCGGTCCGGGCAGGCACGGAGTAGAGTCGGATACCGGCGTGAAGGAAGAAGGTCGCCGCAGATTTGTAAAAGAGATGATTGAATTACTTGAAAACACTCATTTAAAAGGTGGTTTTAACCAGTTGGTCATTCTGGCAGCCCCCGCAGTTTTGGGGGTTATTCGTAAGGCCTTAAGCGGCGGGCTGGCACGTACCGTTGTCAAAGAGGTTCCCAAAGATGTGATTGGTCAGAGTATGGACAAGATACAGGGCCAACTACAGCGTGCTTTCCAATTGAAGTAGGATAGCGGATACTCGGGAGAGCATATTCATGTACGCACAGGTACTTCACGAGTGTAAACCGATAACGGAAAAACCCCTGTTGCTGACCGAAATTGAGAGACCAGTGGCAACGGCAGAGGAAGTGCTGATTAAGGTGCATGCCTGTGGGATTTGCCGTACGGATTTGCATGTTGTTGAGGGTGAACTTGATGCTGGAAGATACAGGTTTCCACTGATTCCGGGACACCAGGTTGTTGGCACCATTGAGTCAGCACCGGTTGGTTCTGAATTGAAAACCGGTCAGCGTGTGGGTGTGCCCTGGTTGAATGCTACCTGCGGTCGTTGCCGGTTCTGCCAGTCCGGGCGTGAGAACCTCTGTGACACCCCGGAATTCACCGGTTGGACACGTAATGGTGGATTTGCCGAGTACCTTACAGCCCCGAATGATTTTGTCTATGAGCTTCCGGCAAGCATGTCTGATACAGCAGTGGCACCGCTGTTGTGTGCCGGTATTATCGGCTATCGCTGCCTGCGTCAATGTGAACTGGAGAACTGGGCGGGTGCAAAGCTCGGTATATATGGTTTTGGTGCGGCAGGTCATATTGCTATCCAGATTGCCAGGTACCGGGGAGCAGATGTGTATGTCTGTACGCGTGACCGGCAACGTCACCAGAAACTGGCTGAGCAACTCGGCGCGAAATGGGTTGGTGATACGTTTGAGCATCCGCCAGTGAAGCTTGATGCTTCCATCATTTTTGCTCCGGCCGGGGAAATTGTACCAGCGGCATTGAAAGCACTGGATCGTGATGGGCGACTGGTTCTTGGCGGAATCCATATGAGTGCAATCCCGGAATTCCCTTATCAGGATATTTATTGGGAACGGGTTATTCGTTCGGTGGCGAATAATACACGCCAGGACGGACGGGAATTCATTGCAGAGGCGGCTCGAGCAAAAGTACAGACACATACACAGACTTTTCCGCTGGCTGAAGCCAATGAAGCCCTGCTGGCACTGAAACATGATGCTATCAAGGGTGCCGGCGTGCTGGTCATGGATTCCTGATTTCAGCATGCAAAGAGTATTCATTGGTATTCCCGTTGATATCCGGGCTCAACAACACATAAATGGCTTACTGAGACCCCTGAAAGAATCACGGGGAGATATACGTTGGGTACCTGAAATCAACCGGCATCTGACCCTTGCATTCCTGGGTGATGTACCTGTCGCTGAGGTCGATATCCTGATGGGCCTGTTTGATGAAACCTATGGGAAGGAGAGACAATTCAGTTATAGCTTATCCATGCTGACACGTTTTCCGAAGTCCACCGGTAGAATCATCGCTTTGACCGGTGAATCTGACAGATCCCTGGACAATCTCTTTAAAATTACACTGAAGCTCTTACAAAACAACAAGCAAAGCACAGACCCAAGGGAGTTTCGGTCGCACGTGACAGTTGGAAGACTTAAAAGACCCAAACAGGTCAAAACGGCCTTTGATCAGCGAACCAACATCCATCTGGAGATCGGGAGGATAGTGCTCTATCAAAGTACCCTGACTGAATCCGGCCCCATTTACTCCGTATTGAAGGACACGAAGCTGGGGTAACACACTCAAACCAACACCGATAAAGCCAGTTCTACGGCCTTACATAAGCATAGTTCTGCCTATGATCGAGGATCTCTACCCTCGACGTATTTATGCAACACGGAAGAAATAAGGGTCTGATACGGTAGACCATCACGCAACGCTTGTGCTTTCAGGCGAATTAAGTCTCTTTCCGGCAGGCGAATAGTAATTGCCTTGCGTTTCTGGCTGATGGTGTTTAATGCCGCTTTTCTGGCCAACTCCATTTTATCACTGGCGTCACTTGCACTTTTAATTCCCTCTTTTTTGACGGCTTCAAGGAGTGCTCGCTCTTCATCATCCAGCGGATAATCAAAATCATGTAGTTTTTTGTTCATTATAAAGCAGCTCCTATTTTGCAAAAAAGTATCTTGTGTGAACCCGGCTGGGAATAATAGTTTTTAGAAAATATGTATCACCCTCAATGATATGGGGAACCATATTGCGACTACAGAAAAGCCCGGTGAGGTGACCCGCTTGGGCCTTGATAATCTCATCCAGACTTTCACATAGCCGATACATTATTTTCATTCAGACGATCAATTACTTTCATTTAGACGAATCTTTATTTACACTTAGCCGATCATATAACTAAATAATTTTAACAGGCATGAATACCTCTCTGTACCAAAGGTTTTCAGAAGCAGTTTTGCTCGAAGCATTGCAGGACACACCTGTCGTGCTGATCCATGGCTCTCGTCAATGCGGAAAAACCACTTTGGCACAATCCATAGGAGAAAAACTGGGTTATCACTACATCAGCTTCGATGACGACAACCAGCTACAAGCCGCCAAAACCGACCCAGTAGGTTTTGTGCAAAGCCTACCGGAAAAGACCATACTTGACGAGATTCAGCGAACACCAGAATTATTCACCTCAATCAAGATCAGCGTTGATCAAAACAGAAAACCGGGGCGCTTCATCTTGACTGGTTCCGCCAATGTCTTGTTATTGCCACGACTGGCAGACTCACTGGCGGGCAGAATGGAAATCATCCAGCTAAGATCACTGGCGCAATGTGAAGTCGCTGGTCAAAAGCCTGCTTTTATTGATCAGCTTTTCACTGCTGATTTCGGTCGTATTTCAAACCAAAACAACTATTCTCGCCTGGGTCAATCACTGGCAGAAACTATTTGCCAGGGCGGCTACCCTGCGGCCATTGCTCGCGGTACCCAAAGGCGTCGGGGAGCCTGGTACCGGGACTACATCAAGACTATTATTCAGCGCGATGTACAGGACATTGCCAACATCAAAAACCTGGACATTCTGCCCAAACTATTGGCTTTGGCCGCGAGCCAAACGGCGCGCTTGTTCAATGCTGCTGATTTGGCCTCGCCCTTTTCCATTAGCCGCCCGACTATCCGTGAGTACTTGGCGCTACTTGAACAAATATTTTTAATCGAGCGGCTAGAGCCCTGGCATAGCAACCGATTGAGCCGAATGATTAAAACGCCCAAAATGCATTTAGCAGATACGGGCTTGGCTTGCTCTTTATTAGGCGTAAACGGCCAAAACCTTTGGCAAGATAAAAACCTATTGGGGCAACTCCTGGAAACCTTTATTTATCAGGAATTGAGAAAACATGCAGACTGGCACAGCGAGACATTAAATTTCTACCACTTTCGCAATAAGGACAAAGTGGAAGTTGACATTATTATGCAGCAAGGTCGCAGGCTCGTAGGAATAGAAATTAAAGCATCCGCCACAGTCACACAAAGCGACTTTAAAGGCCTAAACAAGCTCAAAAATGCCTGTGGTGAACTGTTTGTCGCAGGCGTCGTGTTTTACGACGGTGAAAACATACTAGCCTTTGGCAACAAACTCTTTGCTGTGCCAATTAGCACCCTAATACCGACAAGTGTTTGGTGACTTTAGTCGAAGAAAAGAATGTGATTCCATGTATTAATACAAATAATATCAAGATGTTAAGGTAATCATCAGGACGTCCTCATCCTGTCTTGAAAACTGATACCTGCGTCTACCAGGTGTCTTTGATCCAGTTGTAAGGCTGCCTTTTTATCCATTGTGCACGGGTGAAGTCCGGGAAATCCTGCACTTCACCATTGTTGGCGATGGAGGCTTCCGAAAGTGGTGTGATGGCACTCCATGCGGCCGCGTCGTAGGCATCCAGCGGTGGTGCAATATTTCTCCTGGCCGATTCAATGAAAGCGTTCAGAACAAAGAAATCCATACCGCCATGTCCCGCCCCCTCGGCGTCATCACCAAATTTTTTCCACAGCGGGTGATCATATTTCTCCAGCCATTCATCCGCATCATCCCACTCATGCGGTTCTGACTGACCCTCGATGTATATCCGCTTGCCATCAACTTCCCAAAGCCCGCTGGTTCCCTGTACACGAAACCCGAGAGAGTAGGGGCGTGGCAGATTGGTGTCATGGGTTACGATGATGGTTTCGCCATTGGCTGTATCAATAGTTGTGGTGACGATATCACCGAGTTTCCACTTTAACTGTGCGTTGGGGTGATCCGCCCCACCTTCCCTGACCAGGTAATCATGCAGCCCCCTGGACTTGCTGGCATGTGATGTGAGAGACATAAAACGATTGCCACGGTTGATATTGGCGTAGGCAGCTATCGGACCCACCCCATGGGTCGGGTAGAGATCGGCGTTGCGTTTCAGACTATGCAGTGTTCTCCATTGGGCTTCGCTTGCGGCCTTTTCTCCGAATTCGACGCCGCCACCATACGGTTGCTCGCCGTTGTTGAATTTCACATGCCGAAGATCATGCTGATAGCCGCAACGGTAGTGAATCATCTCTCCGAAAACATTTTGACGCACCATATTCAGCACTGCCATCACATCACGCCGGTAATTCACATTCTCAAGAATCATCATGTGTGTACCGGTCTCTTCATGGGTATTGACCAGGTCCCAACATTCGGCAAGTGAAGTCGCTGCTGAAACCTCCACACCTGCATATTTTCCGGCTTTCATTGCCTCGACCGTCATCGGTGTATGCCATAACCAGGGTGTCGAGATGATGACCGCGTCCACTTTTGAAAGCTCAAGTAAATTCCGGTAGTCGTAGTCGTTATCACCGAATTCCTGTGCCCTTTTCTGGCCGGCACCGGCAATGTGTTTCCGGCAGATTTCAAGTCTTTCCGGGTTGGTATCACAGATAGCGACGACTTCGACATCATTTCGTTTGAGGGCGTTTTCGAGATGCCATGTTCCTCTTAAACCAACTCCGATAAAGCCCAATCGAAGTTTGGAATCTGCACGCCTTTTGGCGGAAGCAAATCCGGGCGCCATCATCAGGCCTGCGCCAGTCAAAGCAGCGGTATTGATAAAATCACGTCGTTTCAGTTTCATTCCAGTCCTTTCGTTTAAGTAATCCGGCCTGGTGGCAAAAAGGGTTCGATCAATTTCCGTACATTCGCACGTGTGCCGATACGTGAGCACAACATGAAGCAGCCAACAAGCTTGCGGTGCAGGAATATGGTCTCGGGTGGAGGGGCACGATACTCACTCATATCATTAAACATCATCTCAAGACCGGCATCCCGGCCACGTGCAAATACGTCAGAACTGCCAAAGTCATAAACACCACCGTGGATGACAGGCTCGGAAATCAAACGGATCATATCCAGGATACGTGACACATATTCATCGCTGTTATGCGGGTAAATATAACCCATTTGTTCAGCCAGGCGTCGCAGACCAATGTCATCCCCGTCGATCATGGCACGGGCGATTTGCGCATACCGATGAGTGAACTCCTCATCAAAAGTTACCGTAGATCCAAAATCCAGCAAGACGATACGGTCCTCTTCCGGTTGGTACAGGTAATTGGCAAAATTCGGGTCTGACTGCATGGTACGGAATTCAAACAGTTCACGAAACATCAGGTGCTGGAGCAGGCTGCCGACGCTGTCCTTCAGATCCTGTGTTACTCCTTCCCCGGCGAGTGACTCCAGCGGTACACCCTCGACATAATCCATGGCCAGGATACGTGTCGTTGTCATGTCGTCGTGCACCTTTGGAACAACAAAACGCGGTTCATCCTGTACCAGTGCGCGATAAGTTTTCAGGTATTGGGCTTCGACGATATAGTCTGCTTCCTGGTGAAGTTGGCGCTTGGTCTCTTTGACTATTCCGGAAATATCGATTTCTACTGGTAACAGGTTAATCAGACGCATCAGCATTGCCATGTTATCAACATCACTGTTGATACTTTTTGCCACGCCCGGATACTGAATTTTTAGTGCCAGGTCACGTCCGTCTTCGGTAAATACCCGGTGCACCTGGCCTATTGAGGCTGCGGCGATGGGTTCGTAATTAAAATCAATAAAGCGCTTCTCCCAGCCCTTGCCATATTCGCGCCCCATCAATCGCCGAATCTGCTTGAGTGGCATGGTGTCAGCCGAGTCACGCAAAATGGCCAGGGCATCGGTAAATTCCCTGGGCAGGAAGTCTGTACTTTCCATGGACAGTATTTGTCCCATCTTCATGGCAGCGCCACGCATACCCGCCAGGCGGCTGGCCAGCTTTTTGGCGTTGGTCGCAGTCAGAAATACATTGTAAGCATCATCGGGTGTTGTGCTGGACAACCGGCGTACACCCTCTACGGCACCACCGATCGCCAACTCACCTACAGTGAGACCCAGCCTTGCCAGTCGACCGAAACGGGTTGTAGGCACACGTGATTTTTTCACTTTGATGGTCTTTGTGTTGCAACCCGCTCCGCGTTTATTTCTTGCCACTCAGACGATCAGCATAGGGCTTGAAGCTGATATCCCTGCCGAGGAATTCTTTTACCATTTCCGCTGCCGGCCTGGTACCGCCACCGCCGAGCACGATATCGCGGTAGGCACCGGCGACTTCGACATTTCTCAAGCCCTGGTCTTCAAAACGGGTGAACATATCGGTAGCAATTGCCAGTGACCACTGGTAGGTGTAGTAGATGGCGGAATAACCGTTAAGGTGACCGAAGTTGGCATAGAAATGTGTTCCCGGGATCGGCTCGTAGTGGGTGTATTCACGGGACATACGCGGGATCAATTCATCAAGATCAATATTAGCCGGGTCCTGGTTGTACAGGTTCAGGGACATCGCGGCCAGGCTGAGTTGGCGGCGGGTTCCTGAACCCAGGCCAAAATCGCGGGCGGCTATCATCTTGTTCATCAACTCTTCCGGTATCACTTCACCATCGCTGTTTTTCGCAAACAGGGAGATGGTTTCATAGTTCCAGACCCATTCTTGCAGCATTTGTGATGGTGCTTCGACAAAATCCCATTCAGTGGCGATACCGGAAACATTACTCCATGGTTGGTGACCGGCAAACATCCAGTGGATCAGGTGACCGAACTCGTGCAAAAAGGTGACCACCTGGCTGTGTTGCATCAGCTCGGTACCGGATGGGAAATTGCATATCAGGCCAGCAACCGGTAGTTGCACGCCCTCAATGCCATTGACGAAGGGAAACATCGCGGCATGCTGATATTTGCCTTCACGCGGGTGCATGTCGAGATAAAAACGACCCAGTACACGATCGCCATCAAGCAGTTCGTAGGATTCGACGTCTTCCTGCCAGGTGTCCGTCTGCCATGGGCGAATTTGTACCTGGAACAGATCCTGAACCATCGTCAGGATACCGTCACGGGTATTGTCGTAGTTGAAATACTCGCGAATCTCCTTGGAATCAACCTGGAATTTTTCTGAGCGGACTTTTTCGGCAATATAGGTAGATTGCCATGCCTCGACACGCTCTGCATCGGGCTGATCCTGACGCAGACGCTCCAGTAACATGCTGTAATCGCGGTCGTTGGCTTGGGTGGTGTATCCCTTCAGTTCTTCCAGGAACCCACTAACGCGTTCAGGTGAGCCAACCATTTTGTCAGCCGTCACCAGTTCGGCGTGGTTCTTGAAACCAATCAGTTGTGCCAGTTCATAGCGCCCGGCCATCAACTGTTCCAGTATTTCCTTGTTCTGTGGGTAGGCACGGTTGCCATACAGCACCAGCAACTCTTTTCTCAGTTCATCACTTTCGGAGTAAGTAATAAAAGGGAACAGGTCCGGATACTGGGTTGTAATACGGATTTTGCCATCCTCACCAGGCGGGTGGGCGGCGATGTAGTCTTCCGGTAAACCGGCCAGGTCTTCAACGGAATCCAGTTCCATCGTGCGCACATCCTCCCGGATGTTGCGATCGAAAGTCTGGCCGATGTTGACCAGTTCGGTATTCAGCTCACGAATACGCGCACGGGTTGCCTCATCCTTGTCCACACCCGAGAGACGGAAACCCAGCAATGTTTTCTCTACGGAATGTCGGGTCGCCTGGTCTTCATTGCTGACATCAATTTGACTGACGGCCTCAAAGATGGGTCGTGACAGACCCAGGTCGGTATCGATTTCAGATAGCAGTTGTGCGCAGTTCTCACCGGCTGTTCTGAGCTCCGGATCCGGGTGGACAGCGCTCATGCTCTGCGCGACAGATGTCATATTGCCGAGACTGGTTGCCAGGCTGTCGAGGGACTTGTAATAACCATCAACGGTCGCTTTACCCTGGAATGCTTCAAGCTCGACCATGTGCTTGAGCATCATTTCATTTTCCTGTTCGCACATGGCGGTTAATGCGCCCGGGCTATCGAGGTCAGCCAGATCAATGACCGAGTATCGTACGGGTAACTCAATGACGGTTTCAGCCGGTGGGGTCGATTGTGCAACCGGCGGTGTTGTTGATTCAGCTTCCGGTTTGCAGGCGGAAAGCAAGACTACGGCAATAGACACGGTAAGTAGCGGGTAGAGTTTCATTTGAATTCCTTAGCTGAGAGTTCGGATACCCATTCACGGGCAAGTGGAACATTTTGAGGCTTACGGGATTATTACTTCAATTCGGTTTAGACGCAACGAAAGCCTATTGAGTTTAATGAGGTTTCCGTGTTGGGTCGGGTCAGGATCGGGTATCATCCTACATCGTTTTGGACAAGGTTGTTTCATGCCTGAAATTTTGTTTTTTCCATATTTCGGACCTAACCGGCATTCGGATCGACGGGTAGTTGAGATTCGCCTGGATTTTAGTGGTGATGACGAAACTGATTTCCTGGCACGGGTGACCGATACCAGGCAGTTATTGGTGGAATCCGGAATTCTGAGCAGGGAAGAGCAATTTCCACAGCAGGCTCAAGCTCCGGGTGAAGACAGGATCAGCGGATATTCATCACTCCTGGTACAAACCGCCCTGGTGTTTCAACATAAAAATGGCCACAGGGTGGATTATTTTTCCGTATCTTGCGATCTACAAAAAAAGCGCAGTATCGCTTTGATGGAACATGAAAATTCCGAAGTTGGCATGGCGGCGGTCAATCTGGCAATCAAGGTTTTATCGAATGAGCCAGATGGGTTTCAGGAAGCCTATCGCCAGTTTTCCGAGTTTGCCGTTAGTCGGGTTTTACCACTTGAAACACAAGCTATCATCAACAGTGCCCGTAAACGGGATATTCCATTTTTTCAGCTTGAGCGTGCACCCTTAACTGGTTGTATTGACACCGGTTTCCGAATCCGACCGCATAGGCTTCTGATGCTGGGTCACGGCCTTAATAACCACATTCTGGACGGCACATTTTGCGTGGACAGGGCCGGGGATTACTTAAAAGCATTGCTTCGTAATCCGGATCAACGTGTAGGACTGCTGAAACAACTCGGGATACCCGCCTTAAAGCAAGGTGCGAACCAACCTACCGGCACCGGTCGGTATCATCTGCTTGTGATCAATCGTAAAGTAACCACTATTGCTGAACTACCGGATGGTGGTAAACAGGTCGTCGAAAACGTGCATGATTCGCTACTCGGGCAGGCAGTGGCCATCAGTGAGAAAGCAGGTTTTGCACCCGTTGTCATCACGCTACAGACAAGGGACATTACACAGCCACTGGGACAGGCGGACGGGGTGGCAATAGATTTTGACCTTGCGCCGGACCTGTATGAACTACTCAATTGCTGTGGGGAAGGAAAGGCATTACTGGCCTCAGCAGCGGATGATCTGATCGATTGGCTGTTTCCCGACCATGAGAGTGGCCGAATTCCAATTGTCGCTGTTACAGGCACCAATGGCAAAACGACAAGCGTTCGAATGCTTCGCCATATCTTTCACAAAAGTGGTTACAAACCGGGCATGGTGTGTACCGACGGCATATTCCTTGATCAAAGACAGGTTTCCCATGATGACAACAGCACCTTTATGGGCCATGCCAGGGTGCTGACCAGTAAACTGGTAGACGCAGCTGTGCTCGAAACGCATCATCGTGGCATCGCCGTGCACGGTTTTGCTTTTCAACACTGTGATGTTGGCGTTTGCCTGAATGTTACCGAAGAACACCTGGCCGAGGGAGAAATCGAAACCGTCGAGGAAATGGTCGGTATCAAGCGCGCCCTGGTGGAACGGGCCAGCCATGCGGCGATTCTATTTGCCGACGATGCAAATTGCCTGGGTATGATCCGGCATATGACAAGTGACAAAATTTGCCTCGTTTCCATGCAATCCGGTGTTGAGGAACTGGTAAAGACTGCCGGGCAGAAAGTCAGGTGTTTCTGCGTGCTGGAAACGACTGGTGATGAAGAATGGATCACCCTTTACGACAACGGACAACGTTTGCCGGTCATACCCGTTTTCGATATTCCAGCGACTTTTGATGGTACCGCACGGGTTAATGTCAGTAACGCGATGCATGCAATTGCAGCCAGCTATTTTTCGGGTCTGAGTATTGGCCAGGTGCGATCTGCTTTAAGTACTTTTAGTGCCGGTCAGAAATTGACACCGGGACGTCTGAATGTGTTTGATGAGCTGCCTTTCCGCATTATCATTGATTTTGCGCACAACCCGGACGGGATCCAGAAGATATGTGCTTTTGCCGACCTGCAAAAAGTGACAGGCCGGAAGATAATTGCGTTTGCCGGCCTCAGTAAACGTACTGATGATATCAACAGAAAAATCGCACAGGCCGTCGTGGGACATTTTGATTTTTACTTCTGTAAGGATTATGAGCCGAAAAAGCCTTCCAAAAGCAGGTTCACTGCTCCATTCATGCAGCAGGTCCTGATAGAAGAGGGTGTACCCGGGGATGCAACGACTGTCTTAACCTGGGGCAAGGAAGCTATTTTCAAGATTTTTGACAGCTGTCAGCCCGGCGATCTGTTGTTGTTGCTGCTGGGGTACGTCGAAACAGGCACAGTACCGGGTTATATCAAGGAATACAGAAAAGAACGAGCAGGGCTTTAATCCGAACATTGCAGCTTGTCCCGGAAGGAACACCCGCCCCAGCACCCCTTCCGGATCGATCAAGACAAGCTTAAAGTCAGCGCAGTTTGTCCGTATGGTTGATAATCGTGTCATCCAATATAGCTTGAACAGCGGCGTCTACATCTACTATGTCAGTAACGATGGGTTTGATTCCCAGTTGCTCGAGACCCTGATAAGCACCACGTCCCATGCCGCGCGCCACCAGGACATCGCAATCCTTGATGTCCTTGAACATCTGATCATGTTGGCTTCTGGAATGACGACCGAAGCCGCTGCCCCTGGGATTTGATTTGCGGTCCTGCCCGCGGCGATGCCGGGCGTCGGTATCGCGGTTACTAAGCTTGGGCAGTATGGTTTTTTCTATTGGTTTTTCCTGCTCGACTGAAATAACGATGTAGTTTTCAGCACGGCCAAAATGACGGGATATGGTTTGTTTGTCGTCAGAAACAATTGCGATTTTCATGGTTTATTAACCTCTGGTTTCAGGTCTATTTCTTAATTTGAAATTTACAACTATATTATATAAGTGTCAATTATATTTGTACATTAATGAAAAATGGTTAATAATGCGCTTTGCATCACCAATCAGAACCAGGGAATAAAATATGAGTGAGAAACTGCTTGTGGGGCAGCGTATCAGGGAGCTACGCACAAAGAGAGAATTGTCCTTGCGCGCATTGGCAGAATTGAGCGGGCTGTCGACCAATGCGATCAGTTTGATAGAGCGTGGAGACAACTCGCCGACAGTATCCTCGTTGCATAGCCTTGCAAATGCGTTGGGGGTGCCGGTTACGGCATTTTTTGAGCAAAATATCGATGGGCAGGTGATTCATACCATGAAGAACTGCAGGCCAACTTCCGAAACGGCCGGTGTCAGAATGGAGAATCTGGGCAGCGGCCTGCCCCATCAACAAATTGAACCTTTCCTGATGACCATCGAGCCTGCGGGTAGTAGCACAAGCAGCCAGATTACCCATGCAGGAGAGGAGCTGGTCTATGTTTTGAAAGGGACTCTGGTATGTATGATCAAGGATCAGAAGTACGTCCTTGAGAAGGGGGATAGCTTGCTCTTCCTGGCTTCGCAGCCACATATTTATCGAAACCAGACTTCGAAGCCAGCGCAGATTCTAATTATTTTTCAGCCGATGGTGGGGCAATTGATGGCTCACCAGCATTATCTGGAATGATAAATACATCAGCATCTAAATACATTGACATCACTTGTAGGATATTATCTATTTCATCATTTGAAAGAGTACCGGCTGCATGTTTGAGTTGAAATTCAAAACCCCTGCCTCATGGGCTGAAGGTATTGTTGATGCAATGGATATTTTCTTGCCGGACCATGCTACAGCTGAGAAAAAGGCTTCCAGCATGGCGATGACGATGGTGTCTCATTACCCCGATAAACCTGAGTTGGTGACCGCCATGATAGACCTGGCCCTGGAAGAGCTTAGTCACTTTCGAGCCGTCGTCAAGCTGATGCATGCGCGTGGTTTGACCCTGTTGCCCGATGAGAAAGATCTCTATGTCAACGCCCTGCGGCGTAACTGTCGCCAGGGGGACGCGGTGTACCTGATGGACCGGTTACTGATAGCCGCCATCATCGAAGCGCGCGGAGCCGAACGTTTTGGTCTGATCGCCGAAGCCTTACCTGCTGGAGAACTGAAGCGCTTTTACGACTCGATAACGCGTTCTGAACTGACGCATAAGGACCTGTTCCTGCAACTGGCTGAAAAATACGCTGATCCAATCCAGGTACAAAAACGCCTTGATGAATTGCTGACTGTTGAGGCTGAAATCGTAAGCGAATTGCCGATACGATTGGCATTGCACTAGGTAGCGGTCGAAAAACAGACGTGGAAAAGTATTTGCTTCACTATGCGGAGCCTGAAACCGCTGCGCTTAACGGCTTGCCAGACAGCCTGGCCGGGGCAGGGCAGTGGCAAAACGTGATGGTCATTCCCGCCTGCAACGAATCAGCAGAATTTCTCCGCCCTCCGCCACCCTGTGATGGACGTAGCCTGATGATCCTGGTCATCAATGAAACCGTTTCTGCGTCCCGTGAAGTATCTTTAAACAACCAGGCCCTGGCCGAAGTAGCGTATGCACGCTTTGAGTTGCAATGGCAGTCGGGCCCGCAGTTCTCCGGGTTTGCATTGAGCCTGCTACGGGATCCGCTCTTTCCACGTGATGTGCTGTTGGTGGATCGATTTAGCGAAGCTTACAGATTACCCCCCAAATACGGTGTGGGGCATGCCCGGAAAATAGGTGCTGACCTGGCGGCAAGTCTGATTCACCATCGGTGTATTCACTCTCCCTGGATACACTGTACCGATGCGGATGTTCAACTGCCGGAGACTTACTTCTCGTGCATTGAGCAGCGGCATAACATCAGCTCAAAAAATGCGGCCCTGATTTATCCATTCCATCACAGCGACGATGAGGAGAATAAAAAAAACAGGGAAGTGATACTGGCAACGCAGTTGTATGAATTATCGTTGCGTTATTACGTTGCAGGTATGAAATTCGCCGGATCCCCTTATGCTTTCCATACCATCGGTAGCACAATGGCAGTCAGTGCGATTCATTATGCCAGGGTGCGGGGTTTTCCGAAGCGTGCCGCCGGGGAGGATTTTTACCTGCTCAATAAGCTTGCCAAGGTCGGGTCTGTGCTGGAGCTTACCCCGGGTGCCGATTGTAAACCCATCGTAATTGAATCACGCCGCTCAGACCGCGTGCCGTTTGGTACTGGTGCTGCGGTCAATAAAATCACCGGGCTGGCTGATCCCGTAAAGGATTTCAGCTTCTACCATCCCGTGGTATTTGAATTACTGCAGCTTTGGTTGCAAAGCCTGACCACGATTTGGAAGTCGGGCTCAAGTGACCTCACTAAAAGTATTTTTGCACAGCAGGCTGGTGACCCTGATCAGAGCCTTAAGCAACAGGCACTATTGGACGGGCTGAAGAAAATAAAAACGGACAAGGCGCTAGAACATGCTTTCAGACAAAGCAAGAATCCGGAGCAATTTGCACGACAAATGCATACCTGGTTTGATGCTTTCCGCACACTTAAATTGATACACAACTTGCGTGATTTTCATCAAGCCAACATCAGTTATGCCACGCTTGAGGCAAATTCAAGCTATTGTCATTTGCTGGCCTGTGATGCGGAATTATCAGCTTTTGCGGCAGAACTTCCTTTTGCCCTGGCTCAATAGCAATCAGGCCACTACAGATTCTTGATCCAGTCAGTCAGTACCACCATCTGTTTTCCATTTCTCCAACGGTATTCATCTCCGGTATAACCCCACCAGTCCCAACAACCGTGGGGGTTTAACGGTGCCATCAGGCTATTCTCGACTTGTGGAAAAGCCAATACGATGTCGTTTGCCTCTGCCCAGGGCAAGTAGCCGCTTTGTGTGATGAAATCCGTACCAACGACTTCCGCCGACATGGCACAGCCGTGCAGCACCAGGTGCAGCGCGCAGGATGTGTCGCCCCCGGCACAGGCCGGAGGAATGAACAGGTATGCGGTTTCCATCAAATTCGCTGCGTCCGCGCCAGGCAGAGTTACTTCCAAAAGAGTGGTTTCCGTTTCGTCTTTGGGCGCGGTCAAACCGGGATAAAGGTACTGTAATAATATGCCGGCTGCGTCATAGTCGCAGTCGCCCACAAACGGTGGCAGCATTTCATTGCAGGCATTACCGTGGTCGCGTGCCGGAAAAATGTGTCCGGCCGCGATGTTGTCCACCTGCTGAATTTGTCCTGAAGGAATGAACTCTGTGTAAAGCGCAGCAGTTGCATCGTGGACCTGGGCCGAGATCGTTGTGTCATTTGTGCCGTGGAATAGCCAGACACGGTCGTTGGCCAGGTTGTTGGGATTTGCAAGTTTGCCTGCCTTGGCGTCGGCACGGATCCCGGCCGCAAAGTCTGCCACCGGCAAAGGATTGTCTGTGTTCCCCATGCAACGGCTCATGGCCGTGGTCAGGGAGTTGTCCGCACAGTTGTACGGCCCGCCTGAAACGATGCCTGCACCGGAGAACAGATCCGAGTATGCAATGTGTAACTGGTGCGCCATGTGTGCGCCGGCGGATATACCCGAGGTTGTGACACGGCTTTTGTCGATGTTCAGAATAAGTGCGGGATCGGAATCCTCGGCGACGGTACATCCAGTAATCAGAAGGGTAGCTAGTAACAGGTAACGCATGTTTGGTCTCCGTCTAACTGGTTTGCTCGAGGTGTTTATGGAACACCCGGTTGAATTCGTCCGGGTGGGTGATGAACGGAACGTGTCCCGAATCTTCGATGACATCCTCAGTGTAGGAACCCCCGGTCGCACTATAGTCGTCAAGCATTTTTTGAATCTGGTCCATCATCGGCTGTGTCGGGTAAGCCTCTGAGCCCGGAAAGCCCGGCAGACGCCCCGTCGGACCCCAGGTGCCCGGATCGGATCCCGCACTGTTGGAAACTGCCAGGTCCTCGGCTCCGTAGGACCATAGCGCATGTACTTTGGGCTCACTGGCGAGAATCCTCTCGACCAGGTTGCCGACGTACTTGGGGGACATGGCGTTGGTGGCGCCCCATTTTCCAGGCCGCACAAATGGCCAGTTCGGCGATGGCTCGCTGTCCCCGGGAAGTTCCCGGTCGCCAATATGCACCCGGAACATGGCGTCGATCAGCGCGTCTTCACGTTCGGGGATGTGTTTTTCCCCCCACACCAGCCGGCGCATGATGCCACGTGGGCTGAAGTCTGAAAGCGAGTCCCGGTCGCCATCCAATATGCTCTGGATCAGGTCCGGGTTTATCAGACCACCCCCTGAGCCGGCAAAGTCGGGTGTGGTCGGTGTTCCACTGGCATCGCGGGTTCCACCAAAACCGAATGGTGCCCCCGGACCTGCCAGCGTGACGGATAGCAGACGTTGTGGGACGTCGGCCATCATCCACCAGACGACCAGGCCCCCCAACGAATTGCCGACCAGGTGAAATCGTTCATGTCCAAGGTGGTCCATCAGCGCGAGAGCATCATCCACGAAATCACCCATGCCCCGGGTGGCGTCGATCTTTTGGTCAGGATCTGCACCGCCGTAACCGCGTAGATCGGGTGCAATGCCACGAAATTTTGCTGGCAGTGCCAACATGGTCTCCTCCCACCAGGTAGCGTTGGAGAAATTGCCATGGATAAACAGAACGGGAATACCAGTATCAGGGCCGGTAAACAGCACCCGGGTCGTTAGCCGGTCCGTGGTCACGTTTTGTGCCGTGACACCTTCGAGTACGGGTGTCGTCATTCTGCCAGCTCCCGATTTTCGAGCAGTTTCTTGTCGAGCTTTCCAATTGCTGTCAACGGCATGGCTTCAAGAATAACGATTGAACGTGGCAGTTTGTACCTGGCAAGACGCTCGGCGAGGAAGGTACGCAGGTCATCCTCAAGGTAACCATCGGCGACAACCACAAATGCTCTGCCCACTTCCCCCCAGGTCTTATGTGGCACGCCAACGACGGCAGCCTCCTTAACCAGTGGGTGTGCACAGAGAACGGACTCAATCTCTGCGGGATAGACATTCTCTCCACCACTAATGAACATTTCTTTCGAGCGGCCGAGTATTGAGAAGCACCCATCCTCATCGCACTTGGCAACATCACCCGTGTAAAGCCAACCATCACGGATGGCTTCAGCCGTTGCTTCGGGATTTTTCCAGTAACCGGCAGTGATGTGCGGACCGCGTATGAGGAGTTCGCCTTCTTCGTTGATACCGCATTGTGTGCCGTCGTCGTGAATGACCTTCATGTCGATGTGGAAAATCGGGTAGCCAACGGACCCGATCTTTTCCCTGACCAGCTCCGGGGGGAGCCAGAAGTTGTTGCCAGAGGCTTCGGTCAAGCCGTAGCCCATCTTGAAATCTACACCGCGGTCCCAGAATTTCTCCATAACCGGAAGCGGGCAGGGTGCTCCGCCGCTGATGACCAGTTCCAGCCTGGAAAAATCGGCATCTTTCCATCTTGGGTGCTCCTGGAGCATCTGGAACATGGTTGGAACGGCAACATAATGCGTGATGCCGGAGTGCTCGACAAGATCGAAAGTCTCATCGGGATCGAAGCCGGAACACAGGATCGTTGTACCCCCGGCGTGAACCATGGGCATCATGAAAATGTGGGGGCCACCGATGTGGAAGAATGGCAGTTGAATGGCAGCCTTGTGATGGGCGTTTATACCCCATGAAACAATGGTATTAACACTGTTCCAGGTGACGTTCCCATGTGTGATAACCGCGCCTTTGGGTAGCCCGGTCGTCCCACCCGTGTAATAGATACCCCAGGGATCATCGAGGCTCAGATCCGGGATGTCCTCGAGTCTTGTGCTCATGGTGTTCCGCTCGCTGATATCGCGATCGCCGGGGGCCGGATTTGTCATCGCAACCACGTGCTCGAGGGTGGTGCAGGCTGGCTTGAGTTCTTCGACCTGGTCGCGCCATTCCTCGCTGTAAAAGAGTACTTTCGGTTCACCCGCTTCCACGATGCCTTTCAGTTCGTGCACCGTCAATCGCCAGTTCAGGTTTTGCAGAATCGCCCCAATTTTGGGTGCTGCCCAGAACAGGTCGAGATACTCGGGTCGGTTCATGGCGTAGACGGCGATAAGATCGCCTTTGCCAATGCCCAGGCTTCTCAGGTAGTTTGCAGTCTGGTTGGCACGCTTGTTCCACTCGGCGTAACTGGTTTCGGTACCTGTGGCGTAATCGATCAATGCGACCCGGTCCGGTGTCAGTTTGGCCCGTTTATCGAGCCAGTCGGTCACGTAATGGGATGGTTGATGAGATGCCTGGGTCATTTCGCTGCTCCCCACTGGACAATAGCCCCGGCCCACACGTATCCGATACCGGCGGCAATGATGGCCATTGTGTCACCCGGCTTGAGGCGGCCTTGCTCAATACCCGCCTCGATGTTAATAATGGCGTCCTGTTCACCGATATGGCCGATATCTGAAATGTAAACACTTTGCTCCTCGGTGAGCCCAAGGTGGTCGAGCATTTTGCGGTGGGCAGAGGGTTTGACCAATGACATGTTGAAGAAGTCGATATCGGCACGTGTATAAGGCGTGCCATCGCTCTTGGTGCCGGATTTTTCAAGTGAGACATCGACACATTGGAGCCAGTTTTTGATGGAGACCGCGCCGAGCCGTATTTTCATCGCTTCGGGTTCAACCAGTCGGAACTTGAAGCCACCGTCTGCCACGGCCTGATCCGTTGGGTGCTGCACGGTGCCGCTGGAAGGCACGATAACGTGGCGGCTCATCATGCCGTCCGCAATCAGGTGGTTGCCGAGTAACCTGTTCTCCGGCCAGTCCCGCTTGACGATCATCGCGCCGGCACCGGCACCGATATTAAACAGGAATGATGTATTCACGTCACTCAGGTCGATGAAGTGAGAAATGGCATAACCGCCACCAATCAGAACAGTGTTGACGCTTGGATCGTCCGCCATCAGGCTGCGAGCCAGTTTCAGTGCGGCAATGGTTGTCGCGCAACGTGTGTGAATGTCCAGTCCCCAGGCCTTTTTTGCCCCGACCTCAAAGGCCAGATCAATGGCTGTGGTCCACAGCAGGTACTCGCGCCACTCCTCGGTGGTGCACAACACAACATCAATTTCCATTGGATCGATGTTTGCCTTCTCGATGGCGATACGCGCCGCTTTCACCGCCATCTCGTTCGGGTGGACCTTTGGGTCGGCGACGAACTTGCGTTCAATACCAAGTTTCTCGCGTACCACCCATTCGGGCATGCCGCTTTGTTCGGCGATTTCCTTTGCTGTGATGTATGTTTCAGGGAACCAGGTGCCGGTGGAAACAATACCCATCGTTGTCATGATTCATCCTCCGGTGCAATTCCCCGGGCGATCAGGTCGATGACGACATCAGCGATTTCGGATGCAGGCCGGCTATCGTCCCAATCGGCATATCTCATACCCAGAAAAATGATTGTACCCATGATCGACCAGGACCAGATCTCGAAATCACCGGCACGAATTTCACCATTTTGGGCAGCCCTCTCCAGGTTGATCTGGTAACCCCGGCTAAAGCCTTCGTAGTGGTCACGGTACTCCTTGGGGGCGACGAATTCGGCTTCGGTAATGATCCTGTAAATGCTTTTATGTTGACGGGCGAATTCAATATAGGCCTCGATACCCCTGCGTTCAGTTGTCAGGCGGTCCGGTGAGCCAGAGACCCTTTGTGAAATCCACTCCCGCGTGCGACGTGTCATATAACGTACGAGAGCGCGGAAAATTTGTTCCTTGCTTTCGAAGTAAGTATAGAAGGTACCGAGTGCCACACCCGCGCGGTAGGTGATGCCGCTGATGCCCGCTTCGTGAAAGCCTTTTTCACCGAATTCGATCTCGGCAGCTTCCAATAATTTGTTCCGGGTTCTCCGGCCACGTTCCGTCTTCGGGACTTTTTGTGAACTTGAAACTTGATTCATGTTTCATAATGTTGCAAACTTTGAGGCAATTGGCAAGTTTATTTGCTGATTCCGGCGCGTAAAAAAATAAAATAGTGTATGAAATGCCGGTACTCAGGTGCACAAAGATGGAGGTAATAATGAAGAATTCCGCATTAAATCAACGGAATAGATTAACTGCGTGGCAGGGACTTCCCGCAGCCATTGCAACCGGGCT
>Ga0164315_10000562_pt1 | contig 26125 bp, 24 predicted proteins | sample GuaBasSedimGuay6_FD_113737 | JGI IMG/M metagenome (GOLD analysis project Ga0164315, IMG submission 113737) | Subseafloor sediment microbial communities from Guaymas Basin, Gulf of California, Mexico - Guay6, Core 4569-2, 0-3 cm | ecosystem: Environmental > Aquatic > Marine > Hydrothermal vents... | reverse complement strand
TTGACAACACCGGATCTGATGTCCTCCGGCCTTTCCCGTAGGGTAAACAACATGGCAAAATCGACCCCATCCTTCTTGTCCCGTCGTAGCTCGAAGAGCGAAGTCGGATGAATTAACCTGGTGGAATATCCAGGAAATGATGTTTTTCCTATGATATTGGTTATAATAACAACCTATTGATTATCCTTTGCCATGTTGTTTATGCAACCTTGGGGTGTAGACTGTTAGGCTGTAGGCTGTTAGGTGTTGCGCAGGAGCTTTTCCTACAGTCTAAAAGCCTAAACAACCTTATTATGGCTTATCGCTAAGTATTTTAACCAGCCTGGCCATGTTATTTCCAGATTCATGAAAGACAATGCCGGTGCGGTATCGTTCATCCGACATCGGTATCGAATATATGACATTTCCCATGACTTCGACGGCGTCCTTTTCTTTGACGGGCACTATCACCTTGATGGTAGATGCGTGAATCGGGGCGTTGCTTTCAAGGAGCATGCCTTTTTCGCTGACGTCGAGGGCCATGCCGATATCTTGTGAGACTTCTTTGCCATGTGCATCGCGGCATTCAAAAAAAACACGACAGTGGGTGTTTACACGGGGATGTTTTCTGCGTTCAATCATGTTTTACCTCCAGCCTTGTTCTGACACCACGGATGATTGCCGGTGTGACATCGCCGGCTTTTCCCTCGATGCGGATATGTGCCAGGTGGTCCAGTTCGGTGGGGCCTATGTTGATGATTATCAGCTTTGCACCCGCCTGAGCAGCATATTGGGGAATGAAGCAAGCCGGGTATACCGACAATGTTGATCCCAGTACCATGCAGACATCGCATTTCCTGGAGCGGCGTTCCGATTCCATAAGAACTTTTATTGGCAGCTGTTCTCCAAACAGCACAGCATCAGGCTTCAGCATTCCCATGCATAAATGGCATGCGGGATCTTCCATTCCCTGGTTTAACCATTCGGCCACCATGTCCATGGGATACCGGTGTCCACACTCAAGACAGACGGCATGGCTCAGGTCGCCGTGGAGTTGGAATACCTTTTCTTCGGATACGCCGGCTTTTTGATGGAGGCCGTCCACATTCTGTGTGACAACCCCATAGAGTTTTCCGATGTTTTCCAGGTCGGTGATGGCGTAATGGGCTGGATTGGGCTTAACCTTTGACATGGAAAGATCGCCGCTGGAGAGCATTTGCCACTGCCTCTTCCTGACCTGTTTATCGGATAGAAACTTCTGGATGGTGAAATCTTCGGGATTGTATTTCTGCCATATGCCATCCGTTCCCCTGAAATCGGGAATTCCGGATTCCGTGCTGACACCGGCACCGGTAAAAATCAGCACGCGTTCTGCATCTGCAATGAGGTTGGCAACTTCTTCGACCTGGTGCGTCAAATCGGTCATGGTGGGATTCTCCGAGCAGTAAGCTTTTAGCATTAAGCAATTAGCAGCATATGATGTACAGCTTATCGCCTATAGCATAAGGTCAAACTGCTTCACGTTTTAGGAATTTGAATAGAATAACCAAACCCGGACAAACCGGAAAAGAAAAAGATTTTTTATCACGAAATCACGAAAGGTCGAAACCACGAAAAAGGCCATCAAAAATTTCGTGTTTTTCAGATTTCGTGTTTTCGTGATTGCTTTAATTTTTTTTTGCCACAAAGTACACAGATATTACAGTTAAGGAACTAATTGGTTGTAATCTTAGCGACATTCGGCACTGTCTCAGGCTTTCCCCGCTCCATATACCGGCTGTCTCCATTTCTGGCGGTAACATTTTCATAGATACCGTCATCTCGCTTGACCAGTTTTGTAAACCCCAGATCCCGGAGTTCGCTATTGGTTTTGGGCGTACTGACTCCCACCAGCGAGATCAGTTTTTTTATTGGACAGCCGCATTGGGGGCATTTTCTGAGAGGGCGCTCTTTCAGCGACTGGGTAACTTCGAATATCCGACCGATGGAGCAGGGGTGTTCTGTATGTTCATATTCGTACACAGGCATGATGTCTATATAACATGTGATGCCATTCCGTGGGAAGCTAGTTTTGCCTTATATTTAAAACTTGACCCTTTAAGCTATAACAGAGCCATTTGGCTATACGGATGACTCTGACTGCAAAAATCCGAAGCACGAAATTCGAAATACGAAACAATACCAAATGACACAAATCCGAATGACCCAAACAAACAGTTTAATGTTTAAGGCCATGAGCCAGGTTTTGGTCATTTGAGCATTAGATATTCAGATTTGTTTCGAATTTCGATATTCGTATTTAGAATTTCACAAAATAGTATTTCCAAAGGTAAACTCATTTAGAGTTGAAGCAATGTCGGGTCCTTTGGTCCGGGAATTCAAACCAGTCAGTGGAATTGACGATTAAGTAGCCGCAGAGGATCCAGGGCTGTCCGGCCGGCACTGATACCCCAATGAAGATGCGGGCCTGTTGCCCGGCCTGTCTTTCCAACGCGTGCAATGAGTTCCCCTTGCCTGACCAGATCTCCGGTATTAACCGTTATGGCATTCAGGTGAATAAAAATGGAGGTGACGCCCAGGCCGTGATCGATCATCAGGGTTTTCCCCATCAAAAACATGCCCGAATCAACCAGCCTGACAATTCCGTTGGCCGGGCAACGTACAGGATGGCCAATGGGTGCTGCAAAGTCGACGCCTGAATGGAAGTTTTTGGGTTTGCCGTTCAAGACCCTGTTCAGGCCAAAGGGACTGGTCACTGTCCCGTTAACAGGTCTGATAAAACCTTTTCGGATGAAGAAGGGGATGGGGTAGGGATGGTCGCCCCGGATGTTTAGGACCTTGCGGTTGTCCGATATGACTCTTTCCTGCTGTTCGGGAGTGGGCGTGACATACTGTTGGGGCAGGCCCTTGATTTTCTGAGTACGCCAGGGGTAGGCCAATATGCGGATGATGCGCGACCGGGTTTCGGCCTTTGACTTTACGGTTACCCGAAAATCCGTTTTCCGGTCGCGTGGGATCGGCAGAACGAAATACCCTTGCGGTCCCATCAACTGACGTTTTCCTTTTATCCAGATTTCGGCTGTTGGTTCAGACCTGCCGACGACCATGTCTCCCTGGTAGGCAGTTTCCGGAAGGTTTAAATCAAGGGACCAGACAGTAGAGATGTCCCAGATAATAAGGATCGACAAAGCCCAAACACCTATCCATCTTGTCATGCCAAAAAGCCTCCTGAAACAGGCCGTACGGGAAAATACCATAGGGATTTACTCCAATGCTGATTCGGCTATGGGGTCGAATCAGAATCGTATAATTTTACTAGAACCTGAACTGAGCGATTTTTCCCGAAGAGGTGTGCCGAAATCTTGATGGAGAAGGGTTCGCAAAAAACACAGGCATACCCGTGGATCTGTCGAGGCTTTTTGCGAACTCTCGATCCGCAAGAGATCGGTGCAGATCGAGATAAAAATCGCTCAGTTCAGGTTTTAGCTATCTCAAATATCATATTGAAACAGGCATGTCCATGGACGAACGAGGTCGGATGATTGAACTTGACCCCATCTCTATCCACAGGATATAGTCAAGTCTATGGCAAACTCACGTAACTCAGGCCTTTTCTGGACGCTTTCCAGCCTGCTTGTATTGGTAGCGGTTATCTATTTTATGGGTAAGAGAGACCTGGTGGAAATGGTACGGTCTTATATTCGATCCGATTTGTTGACAGCCAATGCAAAGCTCGGGGCCGAGAATGAAAAACTTAAAAAAGAGATCGAGAGGCTGGTAAAACAGAACCATCGCCTGAAAAGGGTCCTGGTCGGTCGGACGATCGAATTTTCAATGTTAAATGAAACCGCCATGGAGCCCTTGCGATCGAGAATTAACCATTCTCAGGGTTCCATAGAGAACTTGGATAGAGAATCTTTTTTAATCCAGCAGATTTATCGGACATTGCTGGCGGAAAAGAAACGCTGGGATGATTACCAGCAGGCACAATATCAGGATATCCTGGAGAGTACGCTCGAGCCTGTTTTGGTGGATAGCCGGTATTTAATTTTTAAAGATGAAAAGAACCAGGAAACTTTTCTTGAAATAGAAAATGCCTTAAATCTGCACAAGAGACTTATCAGGGATGTTCGACTGTTTCATGATGAAGTACAATACCGGCAAAAACGGCTCCTCGAGGAGCCCTCCTATCGGTTGTATGATTTGAAATTCAATTTAGAACCATTTGCCAGGGAATCGGCCATCGCTGATTCTCTGCAGCAGTCCATGTCCGCTATGGGAGCCGGCATATATCCCCGGGAGGCGGCACAGGTTCTCGATCGGCTCGGGGAGGCATTTATAAAACCGATTCAGGAATTGTCCGGATGGCTGGAAGACCCTACGGACTCATCGGGTCCCAGACCTTACAATTACAATTTTTATATCGTGTTCGGAAAAAAACTGATGAATTATGCAGACACCCTGGCCCGGCAATCGTTGATTCCGCTGGCGCCTACGGCACTGGGGGAATTGGACTTTTTCAGTCGAAGAATTGCCCAGAGTTTTGTGCAGTTGTATGAGGCAGGTGGTCAGGGGAATATCGATTCGACGCTTCTTGACATGGAGACACTGGAGCAAGACGTGCCCTGATTTTATTCTGTCATTTAAAACCTGGTCCTTTGAGCCAGGTCAGAGATATTTGGCTATGCCGATGTCGTTAGTTTCTTAAATCCGAAGCACGAAATTCGAAATCCTAAACGGTTCGACAGGCTCACCGCCCTGAGCAAGGTCGAAGGGCAATATCTAATGATCCAAATTCGAATGACCAAAACAAGACCTTGGAGATACAAGTTCAAGCACTATGTTTGAAACATTAGAGCATTTGATATTTGAATTTGTTTCGTATTTCGATATTCGTATTTAGAATTTATCATAAGTTGAATGTGCACAATAATAATCCCTTACAGGGCTGAATCAGTGCCGGGCCCTTTGGATCCGGGTATCTACTCATTCAGATCGGCCAGATATGAGCGCCAGTTCTCAAACTCGCTTTTCAGGGTTTCATAGTTCTTATCGTTGTCAATATCCAGGGCTGCGCCGGGAAGCTGAATTTCCTGGCTCGCGAAGCGTGTATTCAAAAGATGCGAGATGGCCTTTTCCAAATCTTTCTTCGGAACCCATCGTTTGAATATGGCCGTGAACCATGGCAGGTCGAGCCTGGCGGACAACAGGGAGAATTGCAGGCCCAGGAGAAGCCTGAAATTTTTAAGTTTCTGAAATCGAAGGAGGTAGATTACCAAAAGGATCATGTTGAAGATTTGTTTCTGGTACCGGTATTCATACATCTTGTTGATATGGATTCGATGTTCGACCCTGGCCGGTCGGACCATGTGCAGGTTGTTGATCCGATAGTTCTTTTCCTTCATGTGCAGATAGGCCATTTTTATTCCGGGCTTATGGTCCGAGGGGTAAAAATATTGCATGCTTTTTTCAGGGGTCAAACCAAGAATATAGTCATGGCGGTTCAGATCGCAATTCGCTATAAAGTGTTCCACTTCATGGGTTGTGATCAGAGGTGAATCACAGGGCACCACCAAAACGGCCTTGTTGACGAATGCTGCAATTTCTGCATCTTTCCGGCCATTCAACGGCGGAAGTGATTTGAGGAATGCATACCAGACATTCTCCAGTAAATTGGATCTTTGTTCGAGAAAATGGATCTTCTTTGGTTGGTTGAAATCGATCGGGGTTTTTCTCAATGCGGACATCAGTTTTTTCTTGGGCCCGACGATATAGATATCGCCGATGGCGGATGCCTTCTGAAGGGCTTCAATCACGTACTGAATGCAATACTGATCGTTCAGCTTGAGCAACGCCTTGTACTGGTTGCAGACATTATGGCTGTCTTCATTCTCTCCCGCAACCAGAATCGCATCATATTTCATAGGGTCTTTCATCAAATCACAACTGTTCATTAAAGGGCATTTTCAGCTTGTAAATACCGTCTTTTAATAAAGCTTCCATAGGCAGTTCACCTTTCTCAAAGACCTTCAGCATACCCTTGTTCTCCTGCAGCACTTCAGCCGTAAACCCCCTCAGCCCTCGCTCCTTTGCCAGGCGGGTCAGCAAGTCATAGAGATACGGCGCAATCCTCAGTCCCTGATATTTTTCGTCCACAAAGAAGGCCAGATCACCGAAGCCGGTTTCCTCGTCTCCCGCATATCTTGCTTCAGCGATGATTATTTCCTGTCCGGGTTCATTGATCAAGGCCACTACAGACATTTCACTGCGGTAGTCGATATTGACGTAGGCCTGCATTTTGTTATGCGGCATGGTTGAAACAGGAAAAAAGAATCGACGGTATATGGATTGCTTGGAAAAGCGGTAAAAAAAGCGACGCATGGCCTCTTCGTCAGACGGTTTGATGGGCCTGAAGCGAACCGGCAGCCCGTTCTTCATCACATGTTCGCTAACAACCTCACTGGGATACAGACGGGCGCTGTCCGAGAGAAAAATCTGATCCAGGAAAATAATTCTTTTTGCTTTGGCATCTTCCACCAGTTTCTTTCTGTCATCCGGGTGGGCGATGTCGATCAACGCCTGGGCTCTTTCTCTGATAGTACGCCATTTCAGGTTGGCAATGCCGTATTCGGTTACAACGGCGTCGATGGATTCACGATTGTGAAACTGATTACGAAAGCTTCGCAGCATGACCACGATATTGGGCTTTCCCTTGGTATTCCTGCTGGGCAGGCCGATAATGTTTCGTCCACCAGGAGACATTTCGGCTCCGGCAAAAAGGTCTGCACTCTTTCCGGGCCCCGAGGTGATGTCATTTTTGCCTGCGGGAAAGGCAATTCGTCCTAGCAGATCTACTTTGTTCGCTTCATTGACCACCACAAAATTAGGGATGCGGCCGATCTGGATGGGATCGAACACCTGTTCGACACTCTGGAATTCTACAAGCGGGTTACGATCCAACCAGTGCATCAACGCCGGTGTCCCTATTGCGTAGGAGGCAACGGATTTTCCCCGGTACAGGGACTTACGATAGTTGGTTACGGCACCGCTTTTCACCAGATTCATCATTGCATCTGAAAAATAGGGTGTGTGTATCCCTAAGTTCTTTTTTTGATCCAAGTGACGACCGAGGGCTTCGAACAGTGGGCCCACCAGGAAGCTGATACAGTCATCATCTTTTATCAGCTGTGCAATATTTGCTGCGACAAGGTCGATCACAGGCCTCACCGGTCTGGGTTTGTAATAGGTGGGTGGCTCGGTTGACTTTACAACAAGGTCAAAGTCGGAAATGGATACAATCGTATCCCCGAAGGTAAAGGGGATTTTGGTATTGATTTCCGCCACTACCAGTTTCGCTTTTTCCATAGCTTCCCTGGCAATGTCCACGGCTACCCCCAGACTGCAATAGCCTGCTTCATCCGGCGGCGAGATCTGAATAAAAGCTACATCTATTGGGATCCGGTTGGACTTGATGATTTTAGGGAGTTGGGAAATTCTGGCCGGTATGAGATCGACACTGTCGCTGACAACAGCCTCGCTGGATACCCAGCTGGAAAAAAAGGTTTTCAACCGGTACTTCCCGTAGCTCATATCGCTCAATGATAAAAAGCCACTGTAGTTTGTCAGCTGGATGAATTCCAGGTCATTCATATCAGGAAGCCCGGACTCGATGAGACTCTTCATGAGGGTTCGAGGCTCGGCTAAACCACTTCCGAGAAAAATGGTCATGCCGGGTTTGATATGCTGCAGTACCTTTTCCGGTGATACCAGCTTGTCTTGCCAATTATTATCCATGCTATAGTATAACTTCCGCTTCAGGGGTAAAGTACATTTAATTCTCTTTTTATTCCCGCTATCCCGCCCATTCCCCGCACGGTTAACAAATACGGAACCGGAAGTCAATGAAATGAAAACATATCAGCGGGTCAAGACCGACTACAAAAACAAGTTTTACATTTTGAGTTTTAGAAAGGAAGTGGTCAAGGTTCAAGAGGACCGGCAAAACGACCGCGTAATTTTCCAATGGCTGCAGCTCAGCACATCACTTTACACCTCCGGGGGACCTCTAATTATTCCCCTTTTTTGTACGGGACCTCCCTCGTCTATCCGTAGACATTGATCTGACGTACCTCCCTGTAAATGAAAGACCTTTTGCCCTGGATGAAATCCGCCACGTCTTGCTAAAGATCTATTTGAGTTGTCTCTCCAATGTCGTATTCTTTCCTCATATGATTTGTATGCCGGCAAGATCTGTGCTGCCCTTGATCGCCAGCACCCAAGGGATTTCTTCGATGTTCATTTGCTTCTTAAAAGTGAAGGATTTAAGCCTGAAATAAGGAAGGCTTTCATTGTCTATCTTATCAGTCACCCAAGGCCCATGGTTGAGATTCTAAATCCTCAGAAGATAGATATAAGCGGTATTTTTGAGAAGGAGTTCAAAAGAAAAGTGTTGACAGCCATACAATCAATGCGTGATACATTGATCGTATGGTTCAAAGATAAAAAGCATTTGAGATAATCATAATCAACCTAACATTCATAATTTTTTTAAATGGGGTTTGGCGTGTACGATTTGGCAATTGTGGAAGGTTTAAATTTTCGAGACTACAGAGAAATATAGGGGGATTAGGGTTCACAAATGGAAACACCCAGATTGGAAATAGATCTGAAAAAAATTTACCATAACACAAAGTCAATCGTTAACCTGTTTAAAGCTAAGAATATAGATGTCATGGGGATAACCAAGGCGGTTATGGGAGACCCTGAGATTGCCAAGGTTATGATTAATGCAGGCGTTTCATGCATAGGGGATTCAAGAATAGAAAATATCGAAAGGATGAAACAGGCAGGGGTGACCGCAAAGTTGGCTTTAATCCGTACCCCTCTGATCAGCAAGGCCGAAAAGGTGGTATTACATGCTGATATAAGCTTGAATTCAGAAGTGGACGTTATTCGTGAGCTTTCAAAATATGCCCTTAAACACAGCAGGACGCATAAAATTATCTTAATGATTGAAATGGGTGATTTAAGAGAAGGAATTGAGATTGAAGAAATAGATCAATTTATTTGCGAAGTAAAAGCGCTGCCTAAAATCAAAATTGTTGGATTGGGAACAAACCTTGGATGCCTTAATGACGTTAAACCCAACTCGCGAAAAATGGCTGAGTTATCCTCAATCGCCTCTAGGCTGGAGAAAACGCACGGAATTGAATTTGTCATCATTTCAGGTGGTAATTCATCAAATTTTCAATGGATTATGAATGCACATGATGTCTATAGGATTAATAATCTAAGAATTGGCGAGCTGATCCTGTTAGGAACGAACCCTTCAAGCGGCAGTCCGGTGCACTTTTTAAAGCAGGATGCCTTCACACTTGTCACAGAAGTAATTGAATCAAAAAAAAAGAAACCCTATCTGGAAGGTGTCAATACAATAAATTCTTCTGGAAAAGCGCAAGAAATAGGAGATGAGCTTGGATATGGTTCGCGGACAATTTTAGGAATCGGTGAACAGGATACGAATATTCAAGGATTAAGGCCTTTGGGAAATTTTACAATTGTAGGCTCAACAAGTGATCACATGATAATTTGCAATGCATCAAATAATCTGAGGGTTGGGCAAGAAGCTCGATTTACAATGTCTTATGAAGCTTTAACAGGCGCTTATACGTCTCCTTTTGTTGAAAAAAGAATAATTAGCTATATGATTTGATATTATAGATAGGGAAAAAATAATGATTTCTAAAACCACACACTGTTTTACAAAATCACGTCCTAATACCATATCACTGGATTTGGTTCAGCAGGTTGAGAATGCGATCTTAGACGGGAATCTTACACCCGGCGAAAAATTACCGCCGCAGCGGGAATTAATGCAAACCTTTGGAGCGAGCAGTTCAAGCATCCGCGAAGCGTTTCGGGTGTTAGAGGAAAAAGGGCTGATCGAAATCAAACGGGGCGCTACCGGAGGAACAACCGTAAAAAGCCCAAGTTCAGATAAGTTAAGTGAAAATTTGGGACGTCTAATCAAGTACAAACAAATTCCAATGAAACATTTAGCTGAATACAGAGAAGATATTGAGGGGACAATTGCTGCTCTGGCTTCTGAGCGTGCTACACCCAAAGATATTCTGGAAATGAAAGAACTCCTCTCAGAAATTTATGAGTGTGTGACAGCTGACCCTCCTAAAAATGTAGAGTTTGATATTGCAGACAACAAGCTTCATGTCATTATTGCCAAGTCAACAAAAAATGCGATCTATCAGTTAACATCTGAAATAATCCACAATAACATCAACATTTATTACCAGGAGCTTCTCGAAGATAAAACCATATACATGAAATACTATGAAGATTTACAGGCGTTAGTTAAAGCGATTGAGAAACATGAAGCCAATGAGGCGAAATCAATTGCCCGTATTCATGCCCAGCGTTTTTTCAGATATGTCAAGAAGCAGATGGATCAAAATAAATAAGTAATTTCTGGTTTTTAATTTCCGTAGCAGTTTTCCTGGGCAGTATTACGTATATGCTAAAAAATTTAAAGGAGGTGATAATAAGGAAGCTGTTTTACTGATAATTAATGCCATATTTTGGAAAGAAACATTTATTAAAAATAAAGGAGGCGCATTATGAAAAAACACTTTAATATCATACGATTTGTTTGTTTAATTATTTTAATTTTGGGACTCTTTTGTCCTTCGTTATATGCCGCGGAGAAAGTTCTGAAAATCTCCATGGATGCAGGTAACGCAGGTATGGATACTTTTAATCCTATTACAACCAATCGCACGAATAATGTTTATTATCTGATTTATGATCGATTGGTGGAAATGGGAGCCGATGGCGTTATTTATCCTCATTTGTTAAAATCCTGGAATGTCTCAGAGGATGGCTTAACCATTACTTTTACCTTGAGAGAAGGAATAAAGTTTCATGATGGCTCTGAATTGAACGCCGAAGTGCTCAAATGGTTTCTGGAGAATATCGCCAAGGGTAAATCCAAATATATGGTAGCTGCGGTTAAATCCATTGATATCAAAGACAATTTGACCGTTGTATTAAATATGAGTCGTCCTGATCCGAATATTTTATATAATTTTACCTCCTCTTTTACTGGTATCCCCAGTAAAAAAGCGATTGAAAAATATGGCGATGAGTTTGGTCGAAAATATGTTGTGGGAACCGGTCCGTTTGAGTTTGTTTCCTGGAAAACAGGTGATGAGATCGTCTTAAAGAGGAACCCTAATTATCAATGGGGATCACCGCTATCTGACAATCAGGGCCCGGCTAAAATCGACAAAGTCATTTTTAAGGAGATCCTTGAAGATTCTACCCGTTACCTTGAATTTAAAACCGGTGGCGTTGATATATTGGAAAATGCACCCACAGTTTTCTTGAAGAAGATCAAAGAAGATTCCAACGCGACAGTTATTAGCATGGCGAGTAATACCAATTTTCATATGGTCATGAATACCAAGCGCGAATTTCTGGACAATGTAAATATCAGAAAGGCAATCGCTCTTTCTATTGATCAGAATAGTATTTTGAAAGCAGTCTTCCAAGGTAATGGCAGCCCTGCCTATACCTATCTGATTGATCGATTACCCGCTCGAAAGGTAGCCAAAAAATATGAAATCCATTTTGATCCGGCAAAAGCTCAGGCGATCATGGCCGAAGAGGGATGGAAGAAAGACAGTGATGGAATTTTGACCAAAGACGGAAAAAAGTTATCCCTCTCCCTTTGGAGTAAAAGTGATTCAGATGAGCGTAAAACCGCCGTTGTCATCCAGGCCCAACTTGCAAAATTGGGAATTGATGTAAAAATTGAGCAATTTGACCCCAGTTCGATTAAGGCGGAGTTCAAAAAAGGACGGCATGATCTGGTTGTTCGGTCTTATGGTTGGGATAATGCCGATATTCTGGAGTGGTTTTTCAATTCCACTAGACCTGGTTATCCAACTGTTTCCATGTGGCATGATAATGAGTCTGATTATTTGATGCATAAAGCCATGACACGATCCAAAAATTCTGAAGAACGGATTCAGAATTTCAAAGATTATCATGAATATCTGCTCTCCCAGTATATTTGGGCACCCATTATCAATTCTGTGAATAATCATGCGATAAATAATCGTGTTAAAATGCCCGGCCCGCCACGATTTAAGATTTTGATAGGCGCGCCGATCATGGATATGACGCTTAATTAGCCCGAACATTTCATGAAATTTCCTGGTTAATTTGACTGAGGGAAGGGAGTGTATTGAGCAAAACTCCCTTCTCACAACATTAAGAAAGAGGAAGCGGTATGTGGACTTACATTCTCCGACGGACTTTATTGTTAATTCCCATATTTTTTATTATTTCCGTGGTGGTCTTCTCTCTCATTCATATGGTGCCTGGGGATCCCATCGACTCCTTGCTGGGACCGGGGTCCACAGCCGCGGATAAAGTCGAATTAACAAAGGCCTATGGTTTGGACAAATCACTGCCGGTCCAATACCTTGTCTGGCTGAAGAAGTTTCTCACCGGCGATATGGGCCAATCCATCATAGAAAAACAACCCGTCGTGGATATGATTTTATACAACATGCCCTTTACAATTAACTTGGGATTGGCCGCTCTGGTTATATCCTTTTTTCTGGGAATTTTCCTGGGCATCATTTCAGCTGCCTTCAAAAATACGTTTATTGATCACATCTCCATGATTTTTGCATTGCTGGGAGTGACCGTGCCTGCCTTCTGGCTGGGCTTGATTTTGATGTTGATTTTTTCGGTCATGCTGGGATGGTTTCCGGTTTCCGGTTCCGGCACCCTCCAATCGCTGATATTACCGGCGGTAACCGTCGGTCTGGGTGGGGCCGGGCTTATTGCCAGAATTACCCGCGTCAGTATGTTGGAGATGTTCAACAAACAATTCATTTTGCTCTTATACGCCAAAGGCTTGAGTAAAAAGGTCATTACGATCAAACATATTTTCAGAAACGCCCTCATGCCGGTCATCACCATATTCGGATTGCGGCTGGGCTGGATTCTGGGAGGGGCCGTAACTATCGAGATTGTCTTCAGTCGTCCCGGGATCGGAAACATGCTGCTGTCTGCGCTATATCGTCGTGACTACCCGGTGGTGCAGGCCTCGCTGATTTTTCTGACCATGGCGGTTATCATTGGGGCGTTTATCGCCGATATTATGTATGCTTATGCTGATCCACGGGTCAGAGATGCCTATAAATAAACAGTGAATGGGTAAATAAAATGGCCGCGAACAACGTAATAAAAAGAAAACATAAATCACCATGGGTCATTATCCTCAAAAGATTTTCAGGCAATAAGATGGGGGTTATCGGAACCGCTCTGATCGTTGGCCTGATCCTTGTTGCCATTTTCGCTCCTATGTTGGAACCCTATTCTTTCAAGGAGCAAAATATAGAACTCATGAATGCCCCACCCTCTGCAAGCCATCTGCTGGGAACGGATGAGTATGGGCGGGATCTGCTAAGCCGAGTCATCAGGGGGGCGCGGATTTCATTTGTAGTGGGGGTCTTGTCGGTGATGATATCGGTACTCATTGGCGTTGTGATCGGATCCATCGCCGGGTTTTATGGCGGGGCCATCGATTTGGTTCTGACGACCATCGCCGACCTGACCTGGTCCATGCCGGCCATCTTAATTGCGCTATTGCTAGTGGCTGTCATCGGGGCGGGTTTGGAAAGCGTCGTTGTGGCCATCGGGTTGTCCTATTGGGCCCAATATGCGCGTTTGGTTCGCGGGCAGATCCTCTCTTTAAAGGCAGCTGTCTATATCGAGGCAACCAAATCCATGGGCGCCAGTGATTTCATCATTCTTTTCAAGCACCTGCTCCCCAACAGTATGTCACCCGTCATCGTAGCGGCCACCGTCGGTGTTGGAAACGCTATCGTGTTGGAAGCGACCCTGGGTTTTTTAGGTATGGGGGCCCAACCGCCCACACCCAGCTGGGGTGCGATGATGAGCAGTGGAACCGCTTATCTCTTTATCTCTCCCTGGGTAATCATATTTCCCGGTTTGGCCATGATGCTCACCGTTTTGGGGTTCAATTTGTTTGGTGATGCCCTGATTGAAATCATGGATGTTAAAAATAAGGAGTCCAATTAATGACTTTTTTAGAAGTCAGAGATCTGGAAGTTGAATTTCAGGTTGATAAAAAGCCGGTCACACCCATCGAAGGTGTTTCATTTGAGCTGAACGAGAAGGAAGTCCTGGGTATCGTTGGAGAAACTGGATCCGGTAAGTCTTTGACCGCACACGCTATTTTGGGGTTATCAACCCTGGTGGGAGGTAAAATAAGGGGCAGCGTCAAATTTGAGGAGCGGGAACTTCTTTCAATTTCAGAAAAGGAGATGCAGTCCATACGAGGTGCCCAAATCGCATTTATTCCCCAGAATCCGATGACTTCTTTAGATCCCGTCTATCGGGTGGGGGATCAAATTGTCGAGGGTTTAACCCAGCATACCAAGATCGGTAAACATAAAGCCAGACAGCAGGTGCTCGATTTAATGGAAAGACTGCGTATTCCCAAGGCCGATCGTGTTTTTCAGCAATATCCTCACCAGCTTTCGGGTGGTTTGAAACAAAGAATTGTGATTGCCATGGGGTTGTGTACCAATCCGCGATTGTTAATTGCGGATGAACCCACAACCGCACTGGATGTAACGGTGCAAGCTCAGATCATGCGATTATTTGGTGAAATGGTAGCGGATAGGGGAATTGGGCTGTTTCTGATCACGCATGACCTGGGTGTCATCGCCCAGGTTTGTGATAAAGTGGCTGTTATGTACGCTGGAAATATGGTTGAATTCGGTAAAATTGAACCCGTGTTTAATGCACCCAGTCATCCCTATACCAAAGCGCTGTTGGATTGTATCCCCTATATTGGCATGAAAAAGGGCTCCTTGTCCGCGATTTACGGCAATGTCCCGACCGGCGGAAACTATCCAAGCGGTTGCCGCTATCACCCACGCTGCCCGCATTCTTTTTCACCGTGCGAAACACGTGTGCCGGCATTAATTCAAATCGAAGGCGGAACCCGAGTTGCCTGCCACTTGTATCAGGGAAAAAAAGATGGATAATATGGAAAATTTCATAGAAGTTAACAATTTATCTGTTTCATTCGACGTTAGAGCGGGGCTTTTGTTGCGTACAATCGGGACCATACAGGCTGTCAATAATGTATCTTTTTCGATTAAGAAAGGGGAAATATTGGGGGTTGTCGGTGAGTCCGGGTGTGGGAAATCTACGCTGGCTCGCTTGATCCTGCGTCTGATTGAGCCCAAGAGCGGCAGTGTCAAATTTAATGGGAAGGACATTTTTGAGTTGTCAAAAAAGGAGCTGCGTAAGCATCGCAGTCAAATGGCCATGGTTTTTCAGGATCCCTACTCGGCCATGGACCCCCGTTATACGATTTTCAGGAGTTTGAGTGAGCCCTTTCAAATTCAGAATGCGCCTTTCAATAAAGAGGAGCGCCGAAAAAAAATCGATGATCTTCTGAAACTGGTCGGCCTGGATCCCCAACATGGCTTCGCTTATCCCCATGAACTTTCGGGTGGTCAAAAACAGCGGGCGGATATCGCCCGCGTTTTGACGTTGACACCGCCATTTATCGTATTGGATGAGCCCACTGCCGCTCTGGATGTCTCGGTCCAGGCCCAGATTATTAAGTTACTGGAAGATTTAAGAGAAAGGCTGGATCTGACCTTTCTGTTCATTTCGCATGATTTGTCTTTGGTGAGCTATTTCTGCCATCGTGTAATCGTCATGTATTTGGGGCGTGTTGCCGAAATTATTTCCGCGGATTTGATCGGGGAACACGCACGACATCCCTACACCAAAGCGCTGGTTGAGAGCATCTTTCGAACGGTGCCCGGTCAAAAAAATGAGGCGCCCCCACTGGAAGGTGAAGTCCCCAGTCCATTCAATTTACCACCCGGTTGTGTGTGTGTTTCAAGATGTAAATATGCGCAACCCGTGTGCCAGAAGCAAGCGCCTGTTCTAGAAAAAAGTGCCGCGGGCGGTGGGGTGGCCTGCCATTTTCCTTTAAATTGAAGCTACCCGCTGCTGTGGCTCAAAAGCTGAGATGATGGGTGTCCTACAATAAAACCCTAAGAACGATTATATGCATAAACAGGAACGGTTATGTGTGATTTATTAATAAAAAATGGAAAAATTATTGATGGCTCCGGAGCCCCTGCATTCTTTGCTGATATTTCGGTGATAGATGGAAAAATTCAAAGCATTGAGCCCTCAATTGAGATTGATTGTCCCGACGTACTGGACGCTTCAAATATGATCGTATGCCCGGGATTTATCGATATTCATTCTCATACCGATGCCACCATTATGGTTAATAATAAAGCGGAAAGTAAAATCAGGCAAGGCATCACAACGGAAGTTGTTGGAAACTGCGGGATGAGTGCCGCTCCCTTAACAACTGCTTTTTTATCCGAAGTGAGGGATCACCTGAATATTAACTCTGATTATGGGAAAACGGATGAAATCGGGAAATCCTGGACCACATTTAAAGAGTACATTGCGTTTCTAAATGAGTTGCCGCTGGGGATTAATATTATGCCAATGGTTGGCTTAGGAACCTTGCGCTCGGCTGTGATGGGATTAAAAAGCGGGCCGCCAACCAAACTTGAAATGAGAGGAATGGAGGACCTGCTGGAAAGAAGTCTTAAGGAGGGCGCCGCCGGCATGTCGACCGGGCTGGAATATGTCCCGGATTCTCTTTGCCATCCAGATGAATTGATTCAACTTTGCCGGGTTATTGAACGCAACAATAAGCTGTATGCCTCTCATATCAGAAACGAGTCCCAGACCCTGTTTCCCGCGATTGAAGAAGCGATTCATACGGCCGAGGCTTCCGGATGTCGCATAGAGATTTCTCACTTGAAACTTGGTGGAAAATTTAACTGGGGAAAAACGGATCGACTCTTCGCACTTCTTGAAAAAGCTATTTCACGGGGGGTGCGTCTATCCTGGGATCAATATCCCTATATTGCCTGGGGAACCGGTTTGGTGGACTACCTTCCGCGCTGGGTAATACAGGATGGTCATCAAAAGCTGATTGCGTATTTAAGCGATACCTCAACCAGAAAAAAGATCCGTTTGGAGATTAATAAGGAAATTAAAAAGGGGATTCATGCGTATAATACGGCTCCATGGGAAAACGTTCAGATCGCAATGGTGAAATCGCCGGAATACAAATCTATTGAAGGGAAAAGAATTTCTGAGATTTCCAAAGAGTTGAATATTGACCCGCTTGATTTTGTTTTTGATCTGTTGATCAAAGAGCAAGGATCAGTAAAAACATTGGTTTTTTGTATGGACGAAGAGGATATCAAAACGATTATGAAACACCCTCATACGATTATTGCCAGTGATGGGCGAGCCGTCGCACCTTATGGTGAATTAAATAAGGGGATTACACATCCCCGCTATTATGGGGCGTTTCCTCGAGTATTAGGTAAATATGTTCGGGATGAGAAGGTATTATCCCTGGAAACAGCAATAAAAAAAATGACCTCAATGCCGGCCAAGACCATGAGATTGGGCAATAGAGGAATCCTCGCGACTAATAAGGTGGCGGATATAACAATTTTTGATCCGAAAACTGTTTGCGATGTCGCCACATATGAAAATCCTCATCAATATTCAAAGGGCATCGAGAAAGTAATTTTATCCGGTAAGATAATTATCGATAAGGGAAATCATACCAATAAATTGGTAGGCCAGGTTATCAAATGAGGGAAAATCCCCGTATAGAGTTTAATCTAGAAAAATTGGTAACTATTCAGCCACAGATTCACACAGATGAACGCAGTTATGTTTAAACACAAAGAAATTACATTAAATAAAAGGAAGAATTAATGAAAAAGAATAAGCTTCGCATCTTATGCCCCAATGGGCATCTTGGATTCGCTCCCACAAAAGAAGGAAGCTTCAAACTCGGTGCCGAAACAAAGCCTGATTATTATTGCTGTGATTCCGGCAGTGATGATATTGGACCAGGTCCTTTGGGCAACGATGATTGTGTCAGCCCCCGGGCCTGGCAGAAACATGACCTCGAGCTCATGCTTCTGGCGTCAAGAAAACAGAATGTACCAATGATAATTGGTTCGTCAGGGGATACTGGGTCAAACAGCCGTGTTGATATGTACGTAGAAATTATACGTGAGCTTGCCCAAGAACATAAATTGGAACCCTTTAAGTTGGTCTATTTTTATTCTGAAGTCAAAAAAGACTATCTTCGAGAAAAACTCAAAAATGGCATCACCATTGAAGGCCTCGACGGAAGAAAAGATTTATCGCCTGGAGAACTTGAAGCCACTGACAATATTGTAGCTGTGGCAGGAATTCATCCTTTTATAAAGGCCTTGGAGCTTAAAGCAGATGTCATAATAGGGGGTAGGTCCAGTGATGCAGCAATATTTGCAGCGCCTGCCGTGTACAATGGCTTTTCTGAGTCAAATTCCTATTATCTTGGAAAGGTTCTTGAATGTGCGTCGTTCTGTGCCGAGCCCTATGGTGCAAAAGAATCTGTAATTGGAACGATCACAAAAGATGATGTAAAAGTAACTGCCATGCATCCGGAGCAGTATTGTACTATTGCCTCTGTGGCCGGACATGCAATGTATGAAAGATCAAATCCGTTTTTTGAATATTTTGCAGGTGGAAAACTAGATATGACAGATTGCTCCTATATTCAAATAGACGCGAAAACCACACAGATCACAGGGGCTAAATTTATTCCAATTGAAGGAAATATGAAAGTAAAGCTGGAAGGAGCTGGAAAAGTTGGTGAAAGATATATGGGGATTGTTGGTGTAAGGGATCCTTATACAATTAAAAATATTGATAAAGTTATTGATTGGGCCAGAGAGCAAGCAGAAGAGCGGCTTGGAAAAGAGGGGTACCAAATTTTTTATCACATATACGGTAAAAATGCTGTAATGGGTGAAATGGAGCCTGTACAAGATACAAAATCCCATGAGCTGGGCATTGTTGTAGAAGCCATCTCTGAAGATAAAGATCTTGCAAAGGAAGCTGCAATTATCGGTTCCAGACAGATTTTTTATGCCCGGCTTCCGGAAGTAAAAGGTACGGCAGGTACAGCGGCCTTTCTAATCGATGAGGTCATGCCTACTTCCCCGGCACATAGATGGACATTGAACCATACGGTTGAAGTTGATGATCCCATGGAGCTTTTTACGCTGATTGAAACCGAAGTTACTCTTTAAATAAGGATTAATTACCAGATGAAAACAAAAAAACTTTATCAGCTTGCCAAAACGATAAGAAGTAAAAATGCAGGGGTTGATAGGATCACTTTTGACATCATTTTTAATGAAGAGGCAAACTACCTTCTTGTTAAACAGAGTAAGGTTTTAACGGTTGATTCTGTTGCACGAATTTTTAATGTCTCGATTGATAGGATTTGCGATTTCGTTGAATATGACCCTGCATTTGCCATTAAATTCACAATCCAGCGAAAAAGACCCAGTGGTAGTCCAGGAGAAGGCGATATCTTTGGGTGCCAGCAGTACCCCCCTCTCCTTGATATTGAAATTCCAATGCCATCCGAATAGAGCCTTATGAGTTGGTTCGGTATTTAATCAAAAGAATTCCTCGATGCTCTGCATCGGGTTAGTTCATGATAAACAAAACAGTGGTGCAAAATGGGAAAAACGATTGGTGTACGCAGAGAAGATAAAAATAAATGGGAAAGAAGGGCACCTTTGATTCCCACAGATGTAAAAGAGCTATATGAAAGATTTGGAATAACAACCATCGTTCAACCTTCCGATATCCGAATTTTTCCGGACGGGGCATACAAAAATGCTAAAGCCCGGATAGATGAGGGTTTGAGCAATGCCGATATCCTTTTTGCCGTGAAGGAAATCCCAACCCGGTTATTGGAAAAAGGCAAAACATACGTGTTTTTTTCTCATACAGTCAAAGGGCAACCCTATAACATGAAGATGTTGAAACGGCTCATGGATCTTCAATGCAATCTCATTGATTATGAACGGATGAGCGACCACCAAAATGCCCGCATCATTACCTTTAGTGTTTACGCCGGTCTGGCTGGCATGATCGAAACGCTTCATGCGTTTGGCCGAAAAATGAAAATGCAGGGCTATCGCACACCTTTTGAGAGGATTAAGCAAGCATATCAATATAGGTCTGAAAATAAGGCCAAAGAGGAAATAAAAGATATTGGTCTGGAGATTTCCAATACAGGAATTCCGAGTGAAATTCATCCCCTGACAGTTGGGCTTGCAGGGTACGGCAATGTATCGAAGGGCGCTCAGAGTATACTTGATCTTTTACCGGTGAAAACAATCACCCCAGATCACCTCAGGGTCGGGTTAAACGGCGCCGATTTGGACAATGCGTACATCTATAAAACTGTATTTGAAGAAAAAGATATGGTTCAACCCAATGAAGGCGAATTTGAACTTCAGGACTATTACGACCATCCTAAGAAGTATGAATCCATATTTGATAATTACCTGCCTGCCTTGAAAATACTTGTTAATTGTGTGTACTGGACCGAAAAATACCCCAGGCTTATTACACGTCAAAGACTTAAAGATGATCTGATCGGGGCGAATAAATCTGGGCTTCAAGTTATCGGTGATATCAGCTGTGATATAAATGGGTCAATTGAAATAACGAAGGCGGCCACAAAGCCGGATAACGCCTGTTACACTTATTATGCCGATGAGGACGATTATAAAAATGGAATTCAGGATTCTGGTATCACCATCATGGCTATCGATAATCTGCCATGTGAGTTTCCCAGAGAAGCATCCGCCTCGTTTTCTTCGGAACTAAAAGTATTTGTAAATGACATTGTTTCTGCTGATTTCAAGAAAGATTTTAAAGACCTCAACCTTCCGGAAGAGATCAAAAAAGCAGTCATTTTGCAGAACGGTGCATTGACACCGGACTATCAATACATGGCAGCGTTTCTCTAATAGATGTGAAATAAATATTCATCTGCACGCGATCCGGAGATCATAATAAGACTTTTACTTCAAACTTCCAATCATCAAATTGTGTTGGGCTTCGATTTGTATGCGCCCCGGGCTTGTCTCATGTCTGATGAATTAACCTGGTGGAATATCCAGGAAATGACGTTTTCCCTATGATATTGGTTATAATAACAACCCATTGATTATCCTTTGTCATGTTGTTTATGCAACCTTGGGGTAAAAAAAGGCAGGGCCACGTTGGCCCTGCCCATGCTCTTTGACAATATTTGATATCTTATGATGCTATTCGGAATAGATCTGTTTTGGAATGTATATATTTATCTTGTCTTCTTTCGCTATAACCTCTTCGATCAAAGACATTTCTTCTTTCAGTGCCATTATGCCCATTACCATTATTACCAAATCGTCTATCTCCAAGCATTCTTCTGTTTAATTCAAGGCGTCGATCTTGACCCATTTATTACCTCCAATAAGTAGTTTGGCGGGAAATTATATAAACCAATTATGGTATGCAAGAAGAAAGTTCATTACGGATTAAATATAGGCAATCATATATACGGGATAGGCGTGCCGGTGCCGAAAAGGAATGACCCTGGCGGGCTTCCTGCAGCTCTTAAATGGCCATGTTTTATGTCGGGGATTAATATTTTATGAAAAACAAAAGGGCTTATGAGTTTATCGTAAGCCCTTGTTTTGTTTATGGTACGCCCGGCTGGGATCGAACCAGCGGCTTTCAGCTCCGGAGGCTGACGCTCTATCCACTGAGCTACGGGCGCAGGTGGCATAATAAGTAGTTTAAGAGGGTGCCTCTGTCAAGTCCAAAGGTTAGGATGGCAGGATATGGGGGAGAGATAATTTTGCTTCACCCACAACATAGAGGGAGCCGGCAATGCAGATGACATCATCGGGTGCGGCCTGGTTGACTGCATGTTCGACAGCCCGGTGGACATCCGGCAAGAGGGTCATATCTTTCCCATATTGCCGGGCTTCAGCGTACAGCGTTTCCGGGGGAAGACCCCGATCGATTTTGGGCCGGGTGAATATCACTTTTTGAGTGACCGGGATAAGCGCTGACAACATGGCTTCATAAGGCTTGTCGTCCAGGATGCCGATGACCATTGTAATGGGACGTTGGTCTGTCTCCTGTGCCAGGAAAGTTGCCAGATTTCGGGCAGCAGCCAGATTGTGGGCGCCGTCCAGGATGATTCTGGGAGACTCGGAAATGATTTCGAGTCTTCCGGGCCAGCATAGGTTAAACAAGCCCTGCCGGCAGTTTTCTTCGGAGATGGAAACTCCGGCACGATTCAGGAGTTCGCATGCGGCCAGGGAAATGGCGGCATTATCGACCTGGTGCCGGCCCATGAGACTGGTTTTCATATTGGGCCATCGGTTCTGGATTCCGAAAAAGGTAAAGGCATTCCCCGATTTCCGGCGTACCCGGAAGTCTTTTCCCAGGCGGAAGACAGGGGCTGATTTTGCGGCAGCGATGTCATTCAATACGGACAGTGCCCCTGGTTGCCTGACGCCTGTGACCACGGGAATGCCTTTCTTGATGATGCCTCCCTTTTCGCCGGCAATTTGTGCCAGGCTGTTGCCCAGGTAATCCTGGTGCTCAAGGGATAGATTCGAAATGATGCTGATGGTCGGCCTGACGATATTGGTGGCATCGAGTCGCCCACCCATACCGGTTTCAATGACGGCCCAGTCAATGCTCTCCCGGTCAAAATCATAGAGAGCCATGGCCGTCGCAAATTCGAAGAAGGTAGGCTCCCGGGATCCATGATGGACGTTTTTAACAGCCTCGTAGGCAGCTACTACCCCTGCATTGGATATGTGTCTGCCATTGGTGCTGATCCGTTCATTGAAGGTGACCAGATGAGGGGAAGTATACAACCCGGTCCGGTACCCGGCTGTATTCAAGATCGAAGCGATACCCGAGGCGATGGAACCCTTTCCGTTGGTGCCCGCCACATGGATGCAACCAAAATGATCCTGCGGATTTCCGAGTTCCTTCAATATACGCCTGATGGTTGAAAGCCCCATTTTGATGCCGAATCTTCTGAGGCTGTACATGGCTTTCAGGCAATCGTTGTAAGTTTTATCCGAGGTTATTGGGTTCATTGTGTTTTTTGAGTTCATTGTGTTTGTTGGGTTGCTCAAGGCAATCGGCCTATAGCCATTTGCACCCCACATCCCAAAGTTATCGGATTCGTTGTGTTCACCCCAGTTTATGCAACTATGGGGTCCGCACAAAAAAAGCCCGGCAGGTTGTGAAAACACTGCCGGGCAAAAAAATGAGTAAAAGCTTATCGGTACCTGCGTCTTGAAGCAGCTATCCGCTGACGTCTCAACGCTTCGCGCTGTTTTCGTCGTCTATATTCACTCGGTTTTTCGTAACTTTTTTTGAGTTTTAACCGTTTGAAAAGTCCATCGTTCTGAATTTTTTTCTTCAAGATCCTCATGGCTTTTTCAAGGTCGTTGTCATAAACCTTTACTTCAATAGCCTTCAAACTTCATCGCCCCCTTTTCCCCACGATATATGCAACAGCATTCTCGATCGTTGATTATGTAAACATGCATTTATAATGACTTACGGAACGAATTGCAAGTAAAAAATTGACGGTCTTGTAAAACGTCCAACTACAACTTTGAAAGCAGCTCATCGGTGACGTCTTTGACGCTCGGTTCACCATTCAATGTGATATACTTGAGGCCTTCTTCCTGTTCCGCAAGATCTCTAAAGTAGTAAGCCGATGCCAGCGTGCCCACTTCGTCGTCATAATAGATATTGTGCCGTTTGTTGATGGCCTCTTCGTCCTGGTCATCGGAACGTGTTTTCAGGTCACCATTACAGACGCGGCATTTGTCGCCGTCCGGTTTGATGGCATCGATAAAAATATTGTTGGGGTGGTTATTGTCGTTCACGCATAGTCTGCGGCCCATAATTCTGTTTTTGGCTATTTCGCGGTCGAGCAGGATTTCTACGACAATATCGAGACGCATATCGGCGGCTTTGAGGGCCTCGTCCAGTTTGATGGCCTGGTTCTTGTTTCTCGGAAAACCATCCAGAAGCCATCCATTTTTACAATCATCTCGTTGCAGGCGGTCGAGAATCATGGGAATGGTAATGTCGTCAGGAACAAGATCGCCCTTGTCGATGTACGCTTTGGCCTGGGCCCCGAGTTCAGTGCCATTGGAAATGTTCTCACGAAAAATAGCACCAGATTCGATGTGTGGGGTCTGGTATTTACCTTTTACGATAGAGCCCTGTGTACCTTTGCCACTGCCATTTGGACCGAAAAATAAAATATTCATATACGTCTCCTTTCCTTTATTTGAATTTTTCCCGCACTTTACAAGTGCGGGAAAAATTCAAATCGTGTAACGATTATATTTTGACAACTTCATAATGACTTGGGTTGTTTAGGCTGTAGACTTTTAGATGTTACGTATGATCAGGCGCACGATCTTCTCCTAACAGCCTACAGCCTATCTACCTAATTTGTACCATAGCTTCTACAAAAACCGCTTGCCAATGTCAAGCTTCAAGGGTGTGTAAGAAGCGATTGCATCTGCTGTAAATTTGAGTGCCTCTTTCCGGGTCGTGATATGGCCGGCAAGTTGATGTTCTCTTGTACGTGCAAGAATCTGTTTGAACAGGGGTGAGGGTGTCAGGTGCAGGTGATGGATCAGATCATGGCCGGATATGAGCGGGGGGATTTCAAGGGACGGCCTGAAATCGACGTCGTACCGGTGGGCCAGCTCTTTCACAAACAACTCAAATTCAGGGCCCGTCGTATGTGCAGAAACCTGTTTTGCTCGCATGTCGGCGAGGGAAAGCAGGAGTATGTCTGTAGTAACACCATGCGTTTTCAAGAAGAACCGGGTGATACCTCTTTGGGTCAAGGTCTTTTTTTGCCTGGCATTAAACAAAAATAGCGGCCTGGGGTGGTATCGAACCATCTTTGTGGCATGTTCGATCTCATTGCGGGAAAATCGAAGCCTGTCACCAAGGTTTGCCACCATCCGGGCGCCGGTGGACGCGTGACCTATAAACTTGACATGCCCATCAATGGCCCGATGCATGCTCAGCGGTTTTCCCATGTCGTGCAGCAAAGCTGCCAATTTCAGGCGGGTTTGCCGGTGCACATCCATGGGTTCCATCAATGGCCGATGGCCCGGGTCGCGACTTTGATCTTGGGTTGTCAATACCTCCATGTGATAAACTGTTCGGATTGTGTGTTCAAAGACATCGAAGGCGTGGTGCCTGTTTTGAAGGCAGCCTTTCATCGCTGCTATTTCCGGCAGGACGTTAAAGAGAATCCCGGTATCGGCCATTTTCCGCAGCCATTCATGGGTACCCGGTGCCTTAAAGATACCGAGCAGTTCTGATCGGATCCGTTCGGCGGCGGTTGCCGAGATCAAATGGGCGTTGCTCCGGATTGTTTTGAGGGTATGTTTATCTATTTGGAAGTCGAGTTGTGCTGCGATTCGAAATGCTCTCAGGAGGCGCAGAGGGTCTGCCTGAAAACTGGTTTTCGAAACCTGTCGGATCTGCCTATCCTGAATATCCTGAAGCCCATGGGCAACATCGATGACCTTTGCTGACCATGTTTCATAGGCCAATGCGTTGACCGTAAAATCTCGATGTTTCAGATCTTCTTCAATGGTGGTACCCTGAAGGGGAGAAATGTCGAAGATACGGTTTTGGGTGACCACGCGAAACATCGGGTGAGTCTGCCTGCCCATAGCGATGACGCGGCTGTTCAGTTTCATGGCTAGTTCATGGGCAAACAGCTCTGGATCACCATGAACAGCGATATCCACATCCGTGGGTATTCTGCCGAGAAGGCGATCCCGCAAGGAACCGCCCACAATATAAACGCCCTTTCTCCTGGGTAGAGCATCTATGTTGAAATCCATCATGATCCGGTACCCCTCCCCCCTATATTGCATAAACCCCATAGTTGCATAAACAACATAGCAAATTATAGATAATGAGCTGTTATTATATACAATACCGTTGCGATAGCGCCTTTTTCTGGATATTCCCCCAGGTGAATTCTTCCGTCTTCGCTCTTCGAGCTACGACGTGACAAGAAGGATGG
>Ga0164315_10000560_pt1 | contig 26187 bp, 25 predicted proteins | sample GuaBasSedimGuay6_FD_113737 | JGI IMG/M metagenome (GOLD analysis project Ga0164315, IMG submission 113737) | Subseafloor sediment microbial communities from Guaymas Basin, Gulf of California, Mexico - Guay6, Core 4569-2, 0-3 cm | ecosystem: Environmental > Aquatic > Marine > Hydrothermal vents... | reverse complement strand
TGTACAGGGGAAATATCAGCATCGTCCATCTTTGCCCTTTTCTCCGGGTATGGAATGTGCGGGTGAAATTGTAGAAGTTGGTAGTCAAGTAACCGGATCCTTTAAACCAGGCGACCGGGTAATGGCAAATGCAGGGGTCGGGTGTTTGGCAGAGCAGATCTGTGCTGAGCCGGAAAAAGTTTATGCCATACCTGATAATGTGAGCTACGAAGCGGCAGCGGGTTTTATTGTCACCTATGGAACGGTTTACCATGCTTTCATCGACCGGGGCCATTTGCGCCCCGGAGAAACACTGTTAGTCCTGGGTGCTGCCGGAGGTGTAGGTTTATGCGCTGTTGAACTGGGTAAGTTACTAGGTGCGCAAGTAATCGCTGCCGCCAGCAATGAAAATAAACTTGAACTCTGTGAGCAATACGGCGCCGACCATCTGCTTGATTACACTAAATTGCCCATCAAAGAGTCTATTCTTGAGATAACGGACAATAAGGGTGTTGACGTTGTATTTGATCCGGTGGGCGGGGACGCCACATTTCAATCTCTTCGCTGCATGAACAGGGAAGGCCGATTGCTCATTATCGGATTCGCCGGAGGCAGCATCGCTGACATCCCGGCCAACCGCCTGTTACTGAGGCAATGTCAGGCGGTAGGTGTCGCATTTGGCGCCTATGGCATGCAGTTTCCCGCCAAAGTTCGAACCAATATGAAGGTACTAACAGACTGGTGGAAGCACGGAATGTTAAAACCTCATGTGTCGATGACGTTTCCACTCGAACAATCTATTCAAGCGATGAATGCACTGACGACTCGCCAGGCAACGGGTAAGGTTGTCGTTACGATAGACTAAATGTGAATTCAGCTCGTAATACGTTTATATTTCTATCGAGACCCGCTCATTTTCTACTTTAACCGTAGCGCGGGACTTGTAATCTGTATGTTCTGAATTCCGGAGAGTGACCGGCCGGTCATTCGTTTACAGCCTAGTCCTTTTCAAAGTCCTTGGCAGTGGGAGACAGTTCACCAAACTCACCGCCAGTTGGCAACGCGGGCTTGAAGTCGATATGGCACCCCTCACAGATTTCTACGATTCTATCGCCTACCTTGGATATTGCGTCCAGGTCGCGAGCTTTGACGGCAACAACTGCATCTGCACCCACGTCGCGTATCTGGCCCGACCACATTTTCCACTGCTCATTACTGGCCCACTCCTGGTCCTTGGGACCGGTACCAGGAATGCCCAACAAAGCACCGCCAAGTTCGAGTTGTACGGCGCGGCGTTCCAACTCGCGCCACTCTTTGTCAGTTTTAGGATGATGCCAAGCTGCAACCCATAATGGATCCGCGGCCTGATTAATCATCGCCACCATCACCGTGTTCAGACTCACAGGTAACCCCATCACTACTCGCACTGATTCGGCTACGGGTTTATCGGTTTTAACTGGTTTACCAGGGGTTGGCGCCTGCTGATCCGAGCAAGCAGTAGTCAACAATAGACTGGCGCCCGCCAAGAGCAAAGATCGTTTGAAAGTTTGCTGAAATTTCTTCATGGCTCTAACCTCTGTTAAAGTTCCGGGATTGCTGTGTTTCGGTGCAGATATGAAACCGCCGCTGCGACCTGCAGCACACAAAGACACTGCGCCCCCACGCTATAATATCTCAAAGAGAATAAACACCTTTGTCAAATTAGGCAAGTATTCCTGGAAGCATATTCCACACTCAGCTGGGCTTGCTGATCCTAACTTATCAGGTGCCTGGTACACTAGCAGGCCGTCGCCCCACCATCGACAACTATCTCTGCCCCGGTAACCCAGGGCGATTGATCGCTGGCTAAAAACAAGGCTGCTTTGGCGATATCAGCGGGCTCCCCAATCATGCCCAGCGGGGTGCCTCGTTCAAACGCGGCCTGAACTCTTGCTTCATCAGCGCCCAGCCCTGCTGCAATAAAACCATTGATCACCGCAGTACCCATATCTGTTGGTATAAGGCCCGGGTGTATGGAGTTAACACGAATGCCGTATTTCAGACTACCAAACTCAACGGCAGCAGCTTTCGTTAACAGCTTGACTGCGCCCTTACTGCCACAGTAGGCGCTCAGGCCTGAAAAACCACGCAGGCCAGCTACCGACGAAAGATTGATAATGGCGCCGCCTTTGCCAGCTATGCCACCCGGCTTCATGGCTTTACAGGCATATTTAAGGCCGAGAAATACGCCGCTGACATTAATATCCAAAATACGCTTAAAATCTTCCAGGTTGGTATTTTCAATCAATGCGCATATTTCAATACCGGCATTGTTGACGACGATATCCAGCCCGCCGAGAGTACTCACAGTTTTCGCAACCACTCCTTCCCAGTCTGATTCACTCGTGACATTTTGTGGTAAAAATTTGGCTCGACCACCCGCTTGCTCTATTTCGGCAGCCATTGCCCTGCCCTTGTCTTCGAGGATGTCGGTGATCATCACCGCAGCGCCAGCGCCTGCCAAAGTACGGGCGATTTCCGCGCCAAGACCGCGCGCGGACCCGGTAACAAGCGCTACTTTTCCGGCCAGGGATATTTGAATTGAGTCTGTTTGCATAAAGATTTCCTTTTTCAGTGATAGATAGTGGTAGCTACTATTATTACTTGGTGAACATCTGATTAATTCACTATTTGCCACTCCCGCGTAGGTGGGAGTCCAAAGCTTTCAATGACTTATAGATTCCCGCCTACGCGGGAATGACATTAATCAGAGTTTCCTTGGTGTCTGGTTCTATCAATTTTTTGCCCAGGCCTGAGTCTGTTGCTTATATTTTTCTTTCAACCAGTCTTCCATTAGCCAGTGAAGGCCACAGTAAACCGCCGCGGTTCGAATCCTGTCTCTTTCTGGTAGTAAATTCAGCTTTTTGCTTTGACATCTCCCGGCGTCGGCCTTGGCTATCCAGACAGTGCCCACGGGATTTTCTTCGCTACCACCATCCGGCCCGGCTATACCGGTAAAACTCAGGGCGAGATCAGAGTCAAAACGCTTTAATGCACCAATGGCCATTTGCTCGGCGATTGAGGCAGTAACCGGACCTTCACGGTCCAGATCCTTAGCTGATACATCGAGAAAGTTGGTTTTAACAGGGTTGCTGTAAGACACCACTCCACCGAGAAAATATTCTGAGGAGCCGGAAATATCGGTCACTATTTTTGCGGCAAATCCTCCGGTCAGGGATTCGGCCATGGCGAGGGTTTGGCTGCTGCTGCGCATAAATTCAGCGAATAATTCGGGTACGGGGTTACGAGAAAAGGTGCTTAGAACGCTGCCCAGGTGATTGATGGCAAATTCGCAAAGGGACAAGCGTTTATCCAGGGCAGGTTGATACAGTTTGACCTCCATTTCGGGAAAGTCCTGACGAAAGCTCACTTCTCCCCATTCTTTAGTCCATGGCTCCAGTGCTTCGGCCAGTGGGGATTCACCGATACCCAGAAAACGAAGGAAGAGGTGTTCTTCGGGTGGTATGGATGTGTAGCCTCGGGCGTCGAGCCAGTTGCCCAATATAGGATGCAGTTCTCGTGGGGGCCCGGGAAGCGCCACGATGGTTTTTTTGTCGCCGTGGCGTTCCAGATTCATGCAGAAACCGGGAGCAGTGCCATTGGCGTTGGCCAGTATTTCAGAACCCTCGGGGAACATGGCCTGCTTCTTATTATTGTCACCGGGTTCCATGTTATATTTGCGAAACAATGTGAGAATAGCTTCCCAACTGGCCTCATCGAAAACTAGCTGGTGGCCGGCAAGTTCTGCTGCGACAGTGGTGGTGAGGTCGTCTTCAGTGGGGCCGAGCCCACCGCTTATAAACAGATAGTCGGCTCTTTGCAGGGCAGTATCCATGACAAAGCGCAGATCTTCGTGGCGGTCTCCAGCGGTCATCATCAGTTGCACATCGAAGCCGTATTCGCCCAGCGTACTGGCGAGGTAATGGTTGTTGGCATCCAGAATTTCGCCGCGCAAGACTTCTTCGCCGGTGCTTACCAAAGATGCGGTAGGTGGGTGTTTGGTGTTTGTCATGGTCAGGCCCATTAAGTTCGAATGGCTTATGCCGTGGCTTTACTTTCTCTTCTGGCAAGCGTTTATATTAACAGCAGCTCTTGTAACCAGATTGATATATCGGAAATCTGTTGTGCGCATACTTCATGTGCCATGGGGTAGGATTGATACCTTACCTTGTAGCCCATATTTTGCAGTGTGTGAAATGCTTCCTTACCCATAGTCTCGGGTACCATTGGGTCCATTTGACCGTGGGAGACAAAAATGGGGGTTTCTTGATTGGCATCGTGCGGAGTTAATTCGGGGTGTGCAGGAAAATAAGTGGATAAGCATAGCAAACCGGCGAGTGGCGCAGGGTAGGCGAGCGCGGTGTGGTAAGCGATGGCGCCTCCCTGTGAAAACCCTGCTAGTACAATATGTTTACTGGCTATTCCGCGCTTTATCTCGCGATTAATAAGGGCGGTAGCTTCGGCTGTTGATGTTTGAAACTGCTCTTCATTTATATTGCGTTGGGGATTCAGATTAAGGATGTCATACCACGCAGGCATAACCAGGCCGCCATTGATAGTGACCGGGATGTTAGGCGCATGAGGGAAAATAAAGCGAATGGCCAGCTCTTTTGGTAGCCGAAGCTCTGGCACTATCGGTTCAAAATCGTGTCCCGATGCACCCAGGCCGTGTAGCCAGATAACAGCAAATTCTGCAGGTTTTGGATTGCCATAAGCAGATGGTTCGATTTCTATGTAGTTCAGTTTGCTCATATTGTTCTAACGGGCCATAATTTTCGTTACCTTGCCGAATTTGGTTGTCGATGGCAAATGTGAAGTGCCTGATGGTGGAATATTTACCACCATCGCTGATAGCCTCTGCTATCGTCAATTTAACTTCGAGCTAATCCATTTTCGGGAGTTGCATTGACGATGCTGATCCTTATTGTTACAGCGCCTGGTCTTTCTGCTCAGCCGGTGCGGGGTTGGGTCGCCCAACCATCAGCGAGCCAGGTATTGAGTCAATCAAATCCTCAACACTGAACAAACCATCATTTTCTGTTTTGAGCAGCATTTTTTCTTCAACCGGCTCGGCATACACCGATACCCGGCCACGCTCAACATGGAAAACCTCGCCATTGATATCAGCTGCCGCATCGGTGCCCAAATAGGCAACCATTGGCGCCACAAACTCCGGCCCGGGCATAGCCATTAGCGAGTCGTAGCGCTCCTGGGTGATCAGGCCAGCCTCCAGACGTTTTTTAAAGCCGTCGATCACACCCTGATCAAGAGTCATGCGAGTTGCCGCAAGTGGGCAGATCGCATTGGCCGTAACACCATAGCGACCAAGCTCTCGAGCCAATGATCGAGTAAAACTGACAATGCCACCCTTGGCCGCTGCATAGTTGGCCTGGCCAACACTGCCACGCCAGGCATCTGATGCGAAATTGATGATGCGACCAAAGCGCTGGCCACGCATCGCTTTGGCGGCATGGTGGCACATGTTGTAGTGGCCTTTTAAATGCACGCGAATCACAGTGTCCCAGTCGTCCTCACTCAAATTCCAGATCATCCGTTCACGCAACACCCCGGCGCAGTTAACTAGTATGTCAACTGAGCCGTAGGCATCGTGGCAGGCGCCAATAATACTGGCTGCCGCGTCAAACTCATCGACCGGTGCCAGAGCCGAAATAGCTTGCCCACCCGCCGCTTCAATTTCCGCAACCACCTGGTTGGCGGGGGCTTCTTCACTACCTCTGCCGCCACGGTCAGCACCGGGGTCGGCAACGACCACTCGTGCCCCCTGCTGAGCCAGCACTAACGCGGTTTCACGGCCAATACCGCGGCCACCACCAGTAACAATGGCCGATTTACCCTCTAAATTTTTCATACTGAAATTTCCTATAGTAAGTATTGAGCAAAGATCCGGGAAAAACCTGCAAATCCCCCCAGAATCCGGTTGTCGGGACAAGCTGGCAATGCAGGTTGTGCGATCACCCGGTGAAATATAGCATAAAAAAGCAAGAACGCCGACGGCGCTATACCGTGGGGCGGGCTCGCCCGATCCACGGCTCATTGTTATTTAACTGATAGCGGCCCAAAAAACTTACCGGGCTATGCTTTGTGGGATATAGAGGGTAATATCAGGAAATATTACCAGCAGAGCCAGTACTACCAAATCCATTAACAAAAAGGGCAGAACGCCGCGAAAAACCGTGACTGGTGATACTCGGGTGATGTTGCTGACAATAAATACATTGAGCCCCATTGGTGGTGATACCAGCCCTATCTCGGCAGTTTTGACAATAATAATGCCCAGCCATACGGCGTTGAAATCGAGGCTGCTCATCAGTGGAAACACCAGGGGCAAGGTGAGAATAATGATGGCTAGCTGGTCCAGAAAAAAGCCGAGCAGAATGTAGAGTGCCAGTACGGCCAGCAGAATTAATGCTGTAGGTAGCCCGCTTTGCTCAATAGATAAAATCAGGTCTTGAGCCACTCCGGTGAGGGTCAGAAACACACCAAAGATACTGGAGCCGATGATGATCGCAAAGATCATGGCGCTGATACGCACGGCGTTTACCAGCGCACTTTGCAAACCGGAAAAATCCAGGGTGCGCTTGAAGATACCAAGCAGGCAAGCGAGCAATGCGCCGCTGGCTCCAGCTTCGGTGGGAGTGACAATTCCACCGTAAATCATCACAAAGATGAGCAGCATTAAAACTATTACCGGCCAGGTATTGCCCAGGGACCGTAACTTGTCTTTACGGCTGAATTTAACCTGTGCAATCGGTGCAATGTCGGGATTGAGTTTGATTCGCCAGTAAATGGTCGCCAGATAACCGCAGGCGGTCAGGATGCCGGGAAGAATGCCCGCCAGTAGCAGTGATTTGACCGAGGTTTCAGTCATTATGCCGTAGAGGATTAATCCGATGCTGGGTGGAATCAGCAACGCCAGGGTGCCTACGATGGCCAGGGCGCCGGTGGAAAAGCCGTCGTCGTAGCCAAGACGTTTCATTTCCGGGTAGGCGGCTGACGACAATGTGCCTGCCGATGCGCTACTGGAGCCGGAGATGGCCGCCAGCATCACGCCACCGCCCACTGTTGCTGAAATCAAACCACCGCGCAGGTGCCCCAGCCATCGATGAAATGCGCTAAAGATGCTTTCGGTAAATTTGCCAGCCGTGAGAAATTCAGCCATCAGAATAAACATCGGGATGGCAGATAACGAGAAGCTGGCAATTTCCTCGTAGGGTGCAATTTCCATTACGCCGAGCAGCGTCTCCGGATCGGTAATCCACAATAGCCCGATGCTGCCGCTGACTAGCAGGGCAAAGCCAACGGGCATACCAAAGAGCAATAGAAAAAGCAGCAGGCCAACCACTGAGACTGCGTGGAAGGTCACAGTGTCGCCTCATCCATCGGATTAAACCTGGCTTTGGGAGGAGTGATTACTTCAAACAGCATTCGGCAGGCCATCAAGCCACTGCCGAGGGGAAGCCAGAGATAACTCCAGCCCATCGGAAACTGGATGATGCCAAACAGCTCTTCATTGGAGGCAAATGCATGCCAGGTCTCACTGGCGGTCACATAGCTCATGGCGCCAAAAGCAGTGGCTACCAGTAGCGCATTGATTCTATGCGCCGGGTTGCCGGGAATTTTGTGCAGCTGTTTCTCAAACAAGCGTAACTGGATATGACCACCCAACACGTAAGTTCTGGGCATCGCCATAAATCCAAGAATCACCATGCTGTACAGGCGGGTGAATTCAAATTGTCCCTGAATCGGGCTGTTAAAAAAATAGCGGGCAAAGGCATCAAAGCTGATGGAGCACATCATCACGAACAGGGTGATGGCCGCCAGGCCCATGAACATTCTGTCAAGCCAGTTGAGCAGATTGTTGATGGTTTCCATCTATTCGGCGAGTAGGGTTTTGAACTGGTTCAGTATCTCTCTGGCCGGTAGCCCCTTCTTCTCCAGGGTCGTAGCCCATTCATCTTCCACCGGCAGTATTTGCTGTTCAATCTGAAGTCGCAGCTCATCCGGCATTGCGTAGACATTGATACCTGCCTCTACCAACTGGGTATCGATTTTATCGACCAGGGTATCAAAGGCGCGCACCGTATTCTGTCTTGTATCTTCACTCGCTTGAGTGATGATTTTTTTTGCCCAATCGGGTAGTTTCTGCCATTTCCGCTCATTGATAATGGTAGCAAAAGCGACAGTACCCATAGAGGCGTTGGTGGTTGTGCTATTGAGTAGTTCCTGCAAGCCGTATCCATGCCAACTGATGCTGGACAGGATGACGCCATCAAGTGTGCCTCGAGAAAGGCTCAGATACATATCGTTGGCAGGCATGGTAACAGGGATCGCGCCAAGCGCCCGTACCGACAGCGCAATGGTTGGTCCCGGGACGCGAAGTTTTAATCCCTTTAGCTGGCCGATAGAGGTGAGTGGTTCATGGCTGATTAGTTGAATTTGGTAGACCGGTCCAAGATGACTGTACAGTGGCCTTACTTTATTGGGGGCGAATTCCAATGGGGCCAATTGAGTTTGAACCAATTTCTCGTATGCCTCACAGCCTTTCTGGAAATCACTGAAAATACCGGGAATGAGTGCTGCTCCCGAAAGTGGCATTTTGTCAGACATGTAAACGACGCCGATATTGGAAATATCCGTGATACCCAATTTGGCCGCCTTCAGTAGCCCGCGAGCTTTGGCCAGCTGCTGCGCCGGATAGTGCTTAATCTCTATTCGGCCGCTGGAAAGCTCGGCAACGCGCTTGATAAAAAACTGTGACGATTCAATCGAGGCGTGGTGGGTCAGTGGAAACTGATCCGCAAATTTCAGTGTGATTTCCGCACCGAGTGTTGTGGTAGAAAAAAGCAGCAGTGCAATTGTGCTCAGCAGAGCTGGGGTGCGACTTTGGTAAACCATGGTTGTCCTTGAGTTGGTGGCTGTTGTACTGTGTTGGCGGATGTTATCCTGGGTCATCAGAGAGACACAAATGAAAGCTTGCCAGAAAGTTGCCGTTGGGGCTAGTGCTCCAACCACCGATAAAGCCCTTCACTTTACAATCTGTAACTGGTAGTTTTCTAGCCGTAAGCTGGTGCCTGATAAAGGCCGCTTCCACGCGATGTCACTCGAAAGGAATAAGCCACGGGGAATGTGATGACAACAGAATCAGATGAGTCTACCGCTGCGATTATAAAGGAAAAGGAATGGCTGGGTCGAATGAACTTTGATCATCATGATGAGAAAGATCTCAGTTACTCGGGTCTATCACTAAAACCTTACTACACGCCTGATGATGTAAAAGACCTGCCTCCACCAGCCCCTCCCGGGGAATATCCCTTCACCCGGGGGATCCATGGTGGGATGTATCGGGATCGCCAATGGACACGTCGTCAATATGTTGGCTTTGGTACTGGCCAGGATAGCAACAAGTGGTTTAAAGACTTGCTCGCCAGCGGCCAGACGGGGCTGAGCATCGCACTTGATTTGCCGACACAACTAGGGCTTGATAGCACTGACTCACTTGCCAGGCATGAAGTTGGGCGAGTGGGTGTTGCCATCGATTCACTCGCTGATATGGAAGCCCTTTTCGAAGGCATTCCGCTAGACAAGGTCAGTGCGTCTTTTACGATCAACGGAACCGCTGCAGTTATTATGGCGATGTACCTGGTCACCGCTGAAAAGCAGGGTGTTCCCCCGGAGAAAATTCGTGGCACCGTACAAAATGATATCCTCAAAGAATTTGTTGCGCGTGGCACCTACCTGTTCCCGCCAGCACCATCACTGAGACTTGTCGGCGATATTATTGAATACGGCATTACCAAAGCGCCAAAATTCAACACCATCAGTATCTCCCAGGCTCATATGAAAAGTGCCGGAGCGACACTGATCCAGGCTGACGCCTACATGTTTGCCAACACCATCGCCTATGTAGAAGAAGTGACGCGACGGGGCTACGATATTGATGAATTCGGCCATCAACTTTCCTTTTTACAATGCACTAATCGAGATTTTTTTGAAAGCATTGGTCGGCTCCGCGCCGCCCGGCGCTACTGGGCTGAACTCGCCGTAAAACGGTTTGGTAGCAAGAACGAGAAAGTGCAGAAATACCGTATTCACTCTGGCGGTGATACTGACTCAATGACGTTTGAACGACCCTACTCAAATATTGGCCGTATCGCCCTCACCGGCCTGTCTGCGGTACTTGGAGGTGCACAGTCGATACAGCTGCCATGTTATGACGAGGCTTATGAAATCCCCACTGAAGAAGCGATTCAAAATGCACTGGATGTACAAATGGTGATCGCTTATGAATCAGGTGTCAGTAAAGTGGTAGATCCTCTAGCTGGCTCTTATTTTGTGGAAAGGCTGACACAGGATACTCTCGATGAACTACATCACATAGTTGATGACATCATCGATACTGGTGGCATGGTACAGTGGATAGAAGAAGGCCGCCTGCAACGCAAAATTACCGAGGAAGCCTACCTGTGGGAAAAGCGCCTGAAAAATGGTGATGAAGTAATGGTTGGTGCCAACTATGCACAGGATGATAAATCTCGCAGTGAATACGAAGTAATGATGCACCCCTATGAAAATACAACGCTGAGAAGACAGGAGCAGTGCATTTCCGATGTCAAACAGGCAAGAGATAACGACAAAATGGCAGCAGCTCTGGCGGCACTCAAAATTGCCACCGATGGGGATGCGAATTTAATGGAACCTATTACCGAAGCCGTACGCTGCTACGCTACCGTTGGAGAAATCTGCCAGACCCTGAAAGAGAGTTTTGGCAGTTATAAGGCACCCACAGGCATTTGACCTGGTGTAGTGTCCTGTATCAATCAAGTAAAATAAAATACAGGCGTTACAGATTTCGTGCCTCAGTCACCGGTGTTGAAGAGGGTTCAGTGGAGCGAACCATTGACTAAGGGATGAACATAATGGGCAGGCTGGATGGCACTAAAAAATTATATTTAACGACAACGTAAATTCACCTTGCGGGTAAAGGGCCTGATGGCCGGCGTGCCACCGCCTTCACTCACCGCCTGCAACACCCCCGCCGTATCCTCCACCACAATACCCGAAAGCAATGTCACCGGGGTGCCGGCAAATGCCTCTGCTGACATCGGCGTCGAGGTGCCCAGCATCACCACCTCGCGACATCGCGTCACCCACGGCAGGATTTGCTCAATGCTGTTATTGATAATACTGGTTGAGGTAATCAGAGCAATAGTACATTGTGGCAGGATCTTTTCAGCCTCCTCAAAACCGCGAATGCCATCATCAGGGCGCGCCTCCCGTTCGAAGATCTCGATGGTGTCCACCTGCGACGCGATCTTATCGATGACAGGAGCAAAGTGGCCGATCATGCCGACCCGGTCATCGGTGCTGAAGTCCAACTGGGTGATTGAGGCCCCTTCGCTGTAGGCCTTATCCGGGGTGTTGGTCATGGCATTCACGCAAGCCAATGCCAGCGCCGACTCCAGCGCGTCATTACTATCAAGTAGCGCAAGTAACTCCGAGGCGGGCATACCTGCCAATGGTCGAGGGCCGCTATAGACACCGCAGCCACCACTGAGGCCATCGAGAAAAGTATAGGCAACGCCTAACTGGCCATTATCCAGTAACACGGCGCTATAACCAACGCCGATACGGGATTCCAGTACCCGTCGCTTGGCTGCCAGCGAAGCGGTAACAGTCTGTAATCGGGTGCGTATATTCATAGTCTGTCCTTTCCTTTCCTCAGTCGATCCGGGCAGCGACGGTGCGTAGAAACTCGAGTATTTTCACCTTGCGGTTGGTCGATTCATCGGGAGAAGTGCCATACGTCCGGTTGGCGGAAAGCTTTACGACCACGACACCGCGCCATCCTGCTGATATACCTCCAGATTCTGAGGGAAAACCTACCTGAAATTCAGGTGATGAGTTCTGCTGCAGTCAACGAATAGCCTTCGAGCATATCACTGACATAGGTAATCTTGCCGGCAGGACTCCATTCTTATTTACCTTAACACTCATAGCTTTCCTCTGTTGTTAACATGCACTCGATATGACGGTTGCGCATTCAATCACTGTTGATCCGACTATACCATCTCGAGCGTTCAATGTGAGCCCATGGAGAATGGACGTGGCTCCCCATTGCTGCATACGCGTATTGGCTCCCCGAGGGAGCACTAAAGTATGATGTCTCCATGCTACTCCGGCACTTTACCCGGACCCCATAATTTACAGGGGTGCCCTTGCCGGTTATAGTCATCCGACGATATTGTCGTGGTTTGCCGGGTTATGATCCGGGCAAGCGGGTTGGTAGTTGTCATAAAAATTCATAAGCTTTAGCCGAGCTGCACACCTTCTTTGACTGTGGGCACTGGTCGATGCTGGAACGCAAGCAAGAGTTCGAGTCGACCGTGATGGGGTTCTTCAGTCGAGACTGATAAATCCCATTGCGAGCAATAGCCGGACACGATAAACACAATCAAATTGTTCAGACAGCAAGGAGTCAAATATGAGTTCAGAAAAGACAGTTAACTACATCTTCAACCATAGACATCTGGTGGTTGAGGATGTGCCAGGGACGGTGGCTTTCTACGAAAAAACCATGGGGGCCACCAGGGTTGAGGAAATTGAATTTCGTGGCAGCCCGATTTTTCGTTTAAAACTGGGTGACTTGTCGATCACTATTTCAGGACAGATCCAGGAAGGTGTTGGTGATCACATCGGCCTTGCGGTAGATGATTTCGATGCGGCAATTGGCGATTTGCGTGAAAAAGGTATTGAATTTGTCATCGAGCCACAAGATATGGGTGTCGCGAAAGTCGCTTTTATTAAGGATAATGCGGGCACAATGCTGGAGATCCTTCAATTTGCAGAACAAAGCTGAATGGTCAATCCGGGATGAATATGCCTGGAATAATCTCAGAGGGAAAACAAAGATTGAACCAGGTGATTCGCCAGAATAGTGCCCTTACAACCTATAGATGAATAAATGGGTTGTAGGGGAGAAACATTTCCCTGAAATTCCAATGCTATACTTGAATCGATTAAGCGACCGCCGCTGGATCAGCAGTCAAATTTGTCCACTTACAGATTTTTTCGTTATGCGGACAATGCCATGAGCAGTGCCAGTATCGAAAGTTCCAGCCTGCCTGATAGCACTTACGCCGGCAGGCGTGAAATATGGGCCTGGGCTTTCTACGACTTTGCCAACTCGGGCTACACCACTGTGGTTCTCACCACCATTTACAGTGCGTACTTTGTCGCCGTGGTGGCCGGCGGCGCGACGACATTGCCCACAGGCACCGCCACTTTTTTGTGGACTCTGTCGATCGCCATCGCCAACCTTTGTGTCCTGGTCAGTGCGCCGGTAGTCGGGGCTATCGCAGATTACCGGGCGACAAAAAAGAAGTTCCTGTTGTTCACTACGGTTTGCTGCGTGTTATCCACAGCATTGCTGGCGTTCGCGGGCCCGGGGCAGGTGGTCCTGGGAATGATCTTGCTGATTCTCTCGGCCATCGCTTTTTCCGCCGGTGAAAACCTGATAGCGGCCTTCCTGCCAGAAATCGCCCATAGCGACAACATGGGACGCATCTCAGGTTATGGCTGGAGCCTGGGTTATTTCGGCGGGCTGCTGACCCTGGGTATCTGTCTTGGTTATATCAACTGGGCCAGCAGTGAGGGGCAGGGTGCGGCTGATTATGTCCCGGTAACACTGCTTGTTACCGCAGCCATCTTCACACTGGCCGCCGCACCAACATTTCTCTGGTTGCGAGAGCGCGCCACACCCAGGCCGTTGCCGGTGGATATGTCTTATATACGAATCGGCTTCGACCAGGTGCGCAAGACCCTGGTCAGCGCCGCGCATTATCGCGACCTGTTCCGGTTTTTGGCCTGCCTGACTCTATATCAATCAGGGGTCGCAACAGTTGTGGTTATCGCCGCAATTTATGCCCAGGAGGTCATGGGGTTTGACAGCCAACAGCTTATTATTCTAATTATGGTGGTCAACTTGACCGCAGCTGTGGGGGCCTTCGCCTTTGGCTTCGCCCAGGACCATTTCGGCTCCGTACCCACTCTGACGGCAGGTCTGTTGGTATGGGTGGCGGCAGTAGCGGTAACGTTTTTCGCTGAAGAGAGAGCCGACCTGTGGTTCGCCGGAAATTTGATGGGCCTGGCGATGGGTGCCACCCAGGCTGGCGGGCGAGCCCTGATCGGCCAATTGACGCCAGTGGAACGCAGCGCCGAGTTCTTCGGATTGTGGGGATTGGCGAGCAGGGCCGCCGCCATCCTGGGGCCATTGAGCTATGGTATTATCAGCCAATTGAGCGGCGGCAATCATCGCTTTGCCCTGCTCTCCACACTGGCTTTTTTTATTGGCGGCTTGCTGCTGTTGCTTACCGTCGATGAACGGCGCGGCAGGGTCGTGAAAGAAGAGACAGCCGATCGCGTAATTCCTCATCATAACTCTCGGCAAAAAATGCCCTGACCTCATCGCGAAACACGTTTGTTTGTGACGTCACGTGGACGTCGCGTACAGTCTCCTGTAGGCGGTATCACCAATGGCCTGGGCAACCGCTAGACCAAGCTCATGCGCCTCAATCATTGATGCAAGGATAGACTCAGGCGTTAGTGCCAGTGGCATATTCCCGATGAAGGGGAATTCCATAGTGGCCTGGGCCACAATATCCAGTGCGCTCTTGTCGTCCGTACTCAGTCAACAGTGGCCCCTCTCACTGACCGCGCGACGGTATGCACCCCAAACGTCACCAGATCATAGTCGAACAAATAGTGACTATTTCGAAGGCTATGAAGGCTATGAAGGCTATGAAGGCTATGAAGGCTATGGATGATGCGGGTATACCCCTGATAGAAGTCACTCACGGTGATGATCTCGGCGGTGCGTGGATCTGTTCAAGGCCATTGATTTGATGGATGCACTGGACATTGAAAAAATCCACCTGGTTGGTAATTCATTGTTCCTGCGCCACGTCAACGGTGGGTTGAAGCCTTGGCCAGTAATCCCGAAGACGTTAAAAAAATTCAACATGAAACTCTGTAATTCATGGCCGTGAAGATGTTATCGTGGGGCCTGTGATATCAAAAACCTTGTTTGAGTTAATTCTGAACTCCCAACTGCATATGTTTGGTCACTGTGGGCATAGGACGCAAATTGAGCAAAATGCGCATTTTAATGAGTTGGTGCTGAATTTTTTCGCCGAAGAAAAATAAATGAGAGTAGACATTGGAAATTTGCCATTATGATTCTTAGACAACTTTTTGACCTGGATTCCTCAACCTACACCTACCTTATAGGCTGTGAAAAAACCAAAAAAGCACTGCTCATAGATCCCGTTTTTGAGTTACTGCGGCGTGATTTGGCCCTGATAGATGAGTTGGGGTTGACACTGGAAACAGTTTGCGAGACCCATTGCCACGCCGACCATGTCACTGCGGCCTGGTTGTTAAAGCAGAAGACGGGGTGCAAAGTCGCCAGTGCTGAAGTTAGTGGTGCTGCAAATGTCGATCTTCCTCTGGCCGACGGAGACGTAATCCAGGTGGGTAATGAGAGACTGGAAGTGCTCGCGACACCGGGACATACTGTTGGCTGTTTAAGCTTCATCACGGCCGATCATTCAAAAGCCTTTACCGGGGATGCTTTACTCATTCGCGGTTGCGGTCGTTGCGATTTTCAACAGGGCAATGCGACGACCTTGTTTCACTCGGTCAGAGAGAAATTATTTGGCTTGCCAGATAGTTGTGAGGTCTATCCCGGTCACGACTACAACGGTCGGACAAAAACAACAGTGGCAGAAGAGAAGGCATTTAATACACGGCTGGGTGGTGATGCCAGCCAGCAGGATTTTGTGGGGTATATGGATGCGATGCAGCTCCCTCACCCGAGGCTAATTGATCATGCCGTGCCGGCTAATATGAAAAGTGGTGAGCCAGAAGATGGCAGCTTGCCGGTTGAGGTCACCTGGGCACCTATTCATCATACTTTCTCGGGTGTTCCCGAGGTTGAAGTTGAATGGGTGATTTCCCATCGGGATAAAGTTCACGTATTGGATGTTCGCGAAACTTCAGAGTTGGAAAATCCCGTTGATCGGCTGGAAAACACGCAAGTGCTGCCACTTGCTCAGTTGCGTGATGCGATTAAGGAAGTCCCAACGGATAAGCCGATTGTCTGCCTTTGCCGATCTGGACGCCGATCTGCGATGGCGGTGAGTATTTTACAAGAGGCTGGCATCGCCGATGTCGCTAATATTTCCGGGGGCATGTTGCGCTGGATCGAATTGAGTTAGCAGAAAACTCCCGGAAGCAGCGGGACATACCTACTTTCCCCCGTATTGATTTGGCTCGCAGTGCCCCCATTCTACAAGTATGTTCAATTGAACTTCGAGCATGCTCTGCCTGGTCTCCGAGGTGGTTTGCTGAACATGCCCCACTTGCCAGAAGCGGTATCAAGTTACTGTCACCCTGTGGCTTCAGTCCGAAAGTTTTTCACAAGGCAGGCCCACATACTGCTAAGAGGTCTTGACAATTACTGTGTAGGGAGTGAATTCACTTGTTTAACAAAAGTTGGTAATTTTGTGTCAGGGCGCTACGACGGTCAGTTAACTATGAGTTGTTGTCGAAGACGGGCGCCATCTGCCATAATGCCCAACTTCAGAATCATAGGAAATTGCTCATATGTCCACAAAATTTTTTGTCCTACCGGCCACCCTGATAACAGTACTCACCGCCTGTGCCGGTACAGACCCTCTCACCGGCTCGAGTCTTAATCAGGTGATATCGGTGGCATACGGCACACTTGAGAATGTGCAACAGGTGGCGGTGTCGCCCTCCTACGGTAAGGACGCCGCAATAGGCGGCGGCCTCGGACTGCTGGCGGGAAGCACCGGCTCCACTGCCACCCAGGTTGGCGCCGCCGCCGCAGGTGCTTTGATCGGCGCCTTTGTTGCGAAGGAGAGTGCCGGCACGGCTGATAGGTATACGGTTTCACTGGTGAATGGTGGCACTGTCGCCATTGTGAGTGAGCATCATGACCTGGTGGTGGGTGATTGTGTATCGGTCGAACAGGGCCAGCACGCCAATATCCGCCGTGTTTCCCCGGTGATGTGCTCGACCTCCAGTTCGCACGCGGCATACAGCGCCATGCACTCCTCCGTCCAGCAAGAGGCGACTGAATGTACAGCAGCGAAGAATGAGCTACTGAAAGCCACGAATGAGCAGCAGACAGATATTGGCTACCGCAAAATGCGGGCACTCTGTGAAAGCTAGCGCCTCAACCTCCTGATGAAATATTGCACGATCGGAAGGGCGCTGACTAAAAAATAACCACCATCCAATGCCTCAAGCTAAAGATGAGAATAACAGTGAGAGTACTAAAATGATTGACTTTACCATACCGCACGAAACGCAGGATATCTGCGATAATCTCTTTCGCTTCATCGATCAGGAAGTGTTGCCGTTGGAGGATGCCAATCAGGAGTTGCTGGGTAATCCGGTTAAAATGTTTCAGGAAGATCGGCATTATGTTCCAGAGTTGTTGGCTTTACGAAAGCAAGTACGAATGGAGTCAGCGAAAGCAGGATTTTACACTATGTTTGGCGCTGAAGAACTGGGAGGCATGGGGCTGGGGCCGTTGGAGTCAGCTCATATTTCGGAAGCGCTCAATGAGCGTTACGGGCCGGGTCGTTCACTGATCCAAACAGTGGTCATCCCATCGCCTTTTACTAACGGTTTGTCACCGGTATTGCGTGCGCTTCAGCCTGAACTGATCGATCATTATCTTCCTGATATTGCCAGTGGCGAAAAAACGCTTTGCTTTGGTTTGAGTGAGCCCGATGCTGGTTCTGATGTGTTTAATTTGAAAACCACAGCTGTGAAAGAGGGTGATGAGTGGGTAATAAATGGCACCAAACAGTGGATCACGAACGCTCCCTATGCCGATTATTGCATGCTGTTTGCCATCACCGACAAAGAGCTGGTTGAGCAGCGAAAAGGCGGCATTACCGGTTTTTTTGTGGATACCAAGTTGCCTGGGTTTGATGTTACTTCAGTCATTCCCGTTATGGGTTATGTTGGTGGTGATACTGGCATAATCCAGATCGAAAACCTCCGTGTTCCCGATAGTCATATTCTTGGTGATGTGCATAAGGGGCTGAGGGTCGCGATGACCGGCGTTAATACCGGTCGTATTGGTATGTCTGCCAGCTGTGTGGGTCTGGCTCGCTGGGCGCTGCGGCAAGCGGTTAATTATGCCAACCAGCGGAAGACATTCGGTACCACAATTGGAAATCATCAGGCAGTGCAGTTGATGTTGGCTGACTGTGCAATGGATATTTATGCCGGCCGCAATATGGTGCTCAATTGTGCCTGGAAGTTGAGTCAGGGCATGCCTGCATTAAAAGAAATATCGATGAACAAGGCCTTTAATACGGAAATGGTTGGTCGGGTTATGGATCGGGTAATCCAGATCCACGGTGGCATGGGGTTAACGAACGAGTTGAAGATAGAAGAAGGTTACCGTTGGGCGAGGTTGTTGCGGATTCCAGACGGTACTTCCGAGATCCAGCGGCGCACCATAGCACTGTCGCTTCTCAAGGAGGATCTTGATTTTTAATTGCACCATCGATATTACCACTGAAATTTCATTTAGGCTTTCACGCAGCTAGATGATGATAAAAACCAGGAAAATAATCATGACTGGAATTGTAAAATTTAGCGATGTTGAAGTCGGGCTGGAATATCCTGACAAGCCTGTAGAGTTCAAAGTTACCGCGGAGGTCGTGGATAAGTACCTCAGCGCAACTTTTGACTCAGCAAGTGAATACAAGCCTGAAAGTATGCAGGCAGACGGGAAAAGACCGGCGCCACCCACGTTGGCGGCGGTTTACATGATGGAGGCAATGCTGATGTTGAAGTCACCACCCGGTGGCGTTCATGCCAAGCAAAAATTTCACTTTCACAAACCGGCCTGTGTCGGCGATACATTATTAACCAGGGTTCGTATCCTTGATAAATATCAGAAAAAGGGCCGTAACTACGTCCTCATGCAAACGATCACGACGAACCAGGAGAATGAACCGATTACAACGGGGACTATCACTCGAATCTGGGGGAAAGAAGAATGAGCGAATTACTACAAAGTTGGGGTGATATTTCCGTCAATGACAAGCTTCCCACCATTAAGCACACGGTTACGCAGGACGCGATCAACCAGTATGCGGATGCTTCCGGCGATCACAATCCATTGCATATAGACCCCGAGTTTGCCAAAGATACTATTTTTGGCCGCACCATCGCACATGGCTTAATGACTCTCGCTTTTGTCTCTCAGATGATGACCGAGTGGGACTGGAAGGGCTGGGGTTATGGCGGAGAGACTGATATGGCTTTTTTGTCGCCGGTATTCCCGGGGAATGAGGTTGAAGTTTCCGCTGAAGTGACTTCCATTGAAAAATGTGACGAAGGCGTTTTTGCGCGTTGTAAGCTCAATGTCATTGTTGGCGATAAGACCATTCTTGGTGGTACCGTCAGCCGCCGGTTGGGTGACGCTTAGTGTCACACAACAAAATAACCGGGGGCTGCAACAAAGCGAAGAGAATGACTTGGCGCTATGACTGACCGATTGAGCACATAATTGGCAAAGGCTGGAAACAAAATTATCTCTTGCGTAGAGGCCCCTGATCGATTTATTCACCAATGTAAGTAGATATAATTATGTTAAGTAAAACTCCTGTTATTGCCGGCGTTGCAGACGCTCCGTTAAAAAAAGGCATGGTGCTTGAGGGCGCCAATGTTCTAAATATTCAGGCGAATGCTGCGCTTGAGGCACTGGATTCGGCTGGTTTGACCCTTGCCGATGTTGATGGTTTGATGGTCACCGGTGTATGGGCTCTTCCCGGGCCTGGTCAACTAATGTCCATCACTATGGCGGAATATCTGGGTATTCATCCCACATTCCATGATTGCACAAATATTGGTGGCTCAACATTTGAAATATTTGTAGCCAGAGCCGCCATGGCAATCGAAGCTGGCCAGGCAGAAACTGTTCTGATCCTTTATGGCAGTACCCAAAGAAGTGAACAGAGCCGTAACCTTGCGGGTCGTTCGCCAGTATTCAATATGCAGTATGAATCGCACACAGGTATGCCGACCCCGGTCGGTGGCTATGCAATGGCTATGCAGCGTCATATGCACGAGTATGGCTCAACACCGGAAACACTGGCAGAAATAGCGGTTGCCACACGCAAGTGGGCCAAGATGAATGAAAATGCTACAAAGCGCGATGACTTAACTATCGACGATGTCATGAACAGCCCTGTGATTTCATCACCGTTACGCCTGCGTGATTGCTGCCTCGTCACTGATGGCGGTGGCGCGATTGTTGTGACGACTAAGGAGCGTGCAAAAGATCTCAGGAAACAACCAATCTACATCAAAGGCTACGGTGAATGCGCCACACACTGGCATATCGCACAAATGCCGGATATGGCTAATCTCGATGTTGCGCGAATTGCTGGTGAAAGAGCATTTAAAATGGCTGGTATGAGGCATACAGATATCGACGTCACACAAATTTATGATTCATTCACAGTCACCGTTTTGTTGACGCTTGAGGCCCTGGGCTTTGCCAAGGCAGGTGAAGGTAAGGATCTTGTAGCCAACCAGAATACGGCCCCTGGCGGAAATTTCCCACTAAACACCAGTGGCGGTGGGCTTTCATATGCGCACCCCGGTATGTACGGTATTTTTCTGCTGATCGAAGCTGCTCGCCAACTCTGGGGTGAATGTGGAGAAAGGCAGGTTGCTGACGTTAAAACGGCACTTTGTCATGGTACCGGTGGCACGCTGTCCAGTGGTGCTACTTGTATCCTGTCAACTGAGGAGGGATGATCATGTACGATAAACCATTACCTGTTATCGATAGTGACTCTCGTCCTTACTGGGATGCCTGCAAAGAGGGAAAGCTGTTAATTCAATATAGCAAAATTGCTGATAAGTATTTTTTCTACCCACGACCGTTTGTACCCGGTACCGGTGAGCGCGATGTCGAGTGGGTTGAAGCCAGCGGTGAAGGAACAATTTACAGCTACACTGTAGCTGAACGTGCAGGTCCTGCTTTCCAGGGGGATACGCCATTTATTGTTGCTGTGATTGAGCTTAAAGAAGGTCCACGGATGTTGAGTAATATTCGCACCGATAAGCCTTACGATGTCAAAATTGGTGACAAAGTTAAAGTATACTTTGACCGGGTTTCCGATGAGGTGACGTTACCAAAGTTTGACCTGGTTTAAGCTGGCCCTGTTGAAAATCAAGGATATGCCGGCTCTGGCCCCCGGTGAAACGATTATGCTGGTAGTTACACACATCTAGTAATTTCACAAAGTAGGTCCAATTATGTCAGTCCCTTTATTGAATGATCGCGATATTGAGTTTTTGCTCTATGAATTTCTCGATATTGAACAACTGCTGGAGCGGCCTCGATATAGCGAATACTCACGAGAAATATTCGATGCTTCTTTGCAAACCGCGAAAACCATCGCTGAAAAATACTTTGCAGATCACTATGTCAAGGGTGATCAAAATGAGCCTACCCTGGTAGACGGTCGGGTAGATATGGTTCCCGAAACCAAAGTTGCCTGGGATGAGTTTGCCAGGGCGGGATTTCTTTCAGCTCACCAGGACTACGAAGAGGGGGGCATGCAAATGCCCGAGATCATCTTTCGTATGGTGATGGCCTATATCAGTGCGGCGAATATCGGGACAGCTGCTTACCCCTTTGTCGCTACAGGCGTTGCGAATTTACTGCGGGCATTTGGGTCTGAACAGCAGAAAGCCAGGTTTTTGACCTTGATTATGGACGGGCGCAGCAATGGCACCATGTGCCTGACCGAGCCGGGCCAGGGTTCCGCGCTTGGTGATATTACGACCATGGCGGAGCCGGTGGAGGATGGAAGTTACCGGATTTTTGGCCGGAAAATGTTCATCTCCTGCGCAGGTCACAATATTACCGATAACGTCATTCATATGGTATTGGCAAAAATAAAAGGTGCCCCGCCTGGCGTAAAAGGTATCTCCCTTTTTATCGTGCCGAAATATCTTGTCAATGATGATGGTACACCAGGCGAGCGCAATGATGTTGTGGTCGCCGGACTTAATCATAAGATGGGTTATCGGAATACATCGAATGCAGCTCTGAATTTTGGCGAGAAAGAGGGTGCATTGGCTTATCTTGTTGGCGAGGAAAATAAAGGCCTCGGATACATGTTCCAGATGATGAATGAAGCGCGCATCGGTGTTGCGCTGGGAGCGGCGGTTGTTGCCTATCAGGGCTTTAACCATTCACTTGACTACGCGCGGCAACGACCTCAGGGGCGCCTGCCGTCTTGTAAGGATCAATTATCATCACAAATCATGCTCGTCGAGCATGCGGATGTGCGTCGCCTGTTGCTCGCTCAAAAGGCCTATTCAGAGGGCGCACTGGCGATGTGCCTGTTTGCCAGCAGTTTATTTGAAAACCAGAATACTGCGGCGACAGAGGAACTGCGTACTCGCAATGCCCAGTTACTGGATTTACTAACCCCTGTTATTAAATCATGGCCATCAAAGTATGGGTGTATCTCCAACGATATGGCGATACAAGTACTGGGCGGCGCCGGTTACACCCGGGAATACCCGGTAGAACAGCTTTATCGGGATCAGCGCCTGAATCCGATTCACGAGGGAGCGGAAGCGATCCATGGCCTGGATTTACTGGGGCGTAAACTAAACCTCTTCGATGGGGCTGGTTTCCGGTTTTTCAGGGAAGATGTTGAACAGGATGTTGTCAGCGCGAAAGAATTTGAATTGCTAAAAGCCCTCGCTGAACAGCTTCAAAATGCAGCGAATGTACTGGATAAGACAACCCGGTCATTACAACAGCAGATGGCGGTAGATGTCGATAAAGGGTTGGCGAATGCAACTGTTTACCTTGATATGTTCGGTCGTGTTGTCGCAGCATGGATGTGGTTAAAACAGGCGGCAATCGCAGTGAAGGCCTTGGATTCAAGCCCTCATGAAAGTGACGAGAGCTTTTATCGGGGCAAATTACAGGCTGCCCGCTATTATATTCAATGGGAGTTGCCGGCCATAGAACAATATGCGCAGTTGCTGGAGTCGGGTAACGAGGTGCCTTTTGAAATGCAAGATGGATGGTTTTAGATAAAGCGTGTAGGTGCCTGGCCTGATCTGAATAAGGCGTTTGGGTGATTCAACGCAGTAAATTTATTCTGTCCACATCCTCCAGCTTTAGAAACAAAGTAAAAATAGCGATCAAGGACAAGCTAACCAATAACATAGAAAACGCGTTTTGATAAGACCCCTGAGAATCATACATCCACCCGGTAAGAGGCGCACCACAAATAACCAAAGGCATGGTGAAAAGGCGCAGCAATCCAATCGCACTCGCTACTTTCATACGCCCATAGGCTTTGCCAACAACAACGCTTCTTAGGGGTGCCACACCGCCACTTCCAATGCCAAAAATCAGTATTGCGGCCGCTAATTGCAGGTTGTCAGGACTAAGTGTCAGAATATAAATTCCCGCGCCCATAAAACCGATAACCAATAAAATGGGAATACGAACATCATACCGATCACTAAGCCAGCCAAAAAGTAACTTACTGAATATACCCGTTATCGCTGACAAAGACAGATAGTAAGCTGCTTCATATGAAGAGATGCCTCGATCAGTGGCGAATGCAATCAAGTGTATTAAGATCGCCCCTAAAGTACCGTGCAAGACACCAAAAACCACAACCAGGTTCCAAAACTTAAGGCTACGGGCGGCGTCTGACAATTTAAAAGTGTGGGTCGAACCGGGCTTATGACTGGCTATTTCAGCCTGCTCGAACTGAGGGTTTTTGACTTTCCTCCCATCAGGAAGTAAACCTACTCTTTCGGGTTTATCGATAACGATCAGACGAATCACAGGCAGAACAATACAAAAAGTAAACACGGCAAAAACCACAAACGTATTGCGCCAACCCACGGTATCGATCAGGGCGGTGGTAATAGGCGGCATCAATATCCCCGCCAGGGAAGTGCCCATAGTAGCAATACCCAGCGCCATACCACGTTTGAGAATAAACCAATTCGCCACCAATTTAATCGATGATTGCATCCCCATCGCCGATGTACCCAGGGCCATGAACAACCCTATAGCCAAATAGAATTCCAATAAAGTGTCAGCCAGGGAGATGGCGATAAAGCCGCTCACTACAGACAAAGTACCCAACGTCATAATGAGTCTTAAAGAATACTGATCAATAGCTTGACCCAGCAGAGGCGCCAGGAATGAACCCACCACATGGGAAAGTGTTAAACCCATTGAGATTTCCAGTCGACTTGCGGAAAACTCCACACTGAGAACCTTGAGGAATACGCCATAAGAATAGAAAAAGAAACCGACGGAAATGGAGTTAACAACGAATGCCGCTGCAACCATGTTCCACCCGGCAAAATAGTGCGGCGTCGGCGCATTTTCAGTTGTAACCTGTTCCTTTGAAGTAGTCATTTTATATTTTTTTAAATGACCCTTAAGGCGACTTCGCTAGCAACAAGGTCACTTTTTGAGAGAGTACGATATCTCCTGATTGATTCATCACCTGGTCATCAAGCACAATAACCCCTCTATCCGGCTTAGATGAGGAGGGCCTTGAAGAGATGCAGCGGCTATCATAAATCAAGGTATCGCCCACGTGTGCTGGCGAAGGAATTCTCAGTTCATCTTTACCCAACATGGCCAGTATTGCGAAGGGGGGTTTATAATTCGCAAAGAGCTTTGTGCAAATAGCGAATAATTGCAGTGACGATGCCGTCAGACCGCCAAAAATGGATTGCTTCGCTGCCTCTTCATCTATGTGGAAAGGTTGCGGATCCCACCGCCTGGCAAAGCAGATGATCTCTTCGCGCTCTAGAATATATTGACCAAAATGAAAAACATGGCCTTCTTCAATCTGATCAAAATAGTTTTTTTGATCGACCCGTCTGATTTTATCATTCTGAGACACTTTCGACACCCACCTCTTCACCGTCTTTAATACTGATGATAACTTTATCTAAAGCCCGCCCCGGTTTATCGTGCAGGTATGCCTGGTTAATTTACTCAAAATGCCAGCTTTTATCAGGAATTGGAAGTCATCAACAGGATAGAGTATGGTTCGAGTATTAATGTAATCAAAAAGCGGGCGACGAATGGCAATTAAGGACATATTCGGTGAAGTAAGCAAGTTAAAAAGCGAAATAGAGAACCTGAGTGTAGAGGATCTAAAGAAAGAAATGGAATCCAATCCGGATCTTTTACTTCTGGATATCAGGGAGATCCAGGAACATGTTGATCTGGGCACCATCCCGGGATCTATCCACTGCTCACGAGGCATGATGGAGTTTTGGGCGAGCCCTGCGAGCCCCTACTTCAGAGATTATTTCCAGGAAAATCGGCGCACTGTGCTGTATTGTGCTGGCGGTGGTCGAAGTGTTTTGTCTACATTGGCGCTTATGGACATGGGGTATACCAATGTCGCCCATCTTGAAGCGGGCTTTTCCGGCTGGAAGAAAGCCGAGGAAGCCATCCAGGATACAATTGAGACCAGCCGTTGGATGAGGCGGCCAAAGAAGTAGTGTGATGATAGGGCGCCATCATGCCCGCGAGTGGCTTGAGGCAAACTTTCCCGAGGAAATGCGCTTTCCAGCTCGCCGGTTGAATTTTGATCAGGCAATGGGCGGGCATAAAAAACTCTACTAACAGGGTTGGGTTGCACCCGATTGGCCGAAAGAGCACGGCGGCATGGGCCTTAGTCCCTACCTACAAATTATTTTTTCCGAAGAACTCGATCGAGTGGGCACTTTCGTAATTCCCAGTTTTGGGGTGACCATGCTCGGACCCCTGCTGCTGGGCTACGGTACCGATGAGCAGCGGGCAGAATGCCTGCCGAGGAAGCTCTGCGGTGAGCATATCTGGTGTCAGGGTTACTCCGAGCCTGGTGCCGGGTCAGACCTTAGCCTGAAGTTCCTTTCTTAGAAAGCCAAAATATCCCATACTATAAACACGATACAAAATTATTGCCTGCATGGCACTGTCTACACTCGGATCTTTTTCAGTAACTGAAAAGCCTTATGCTGGGTCGA
>Ga0164315_10000558_pt1 | contig 26221 bp, 24 predicted proteins | sample GuaBasSedimGuay6_FD_113737 | JGI IMG/M metagenome (GOLD analysis project Ga0164315, IMG submission 113737) | Subseafloor sediment microbial communities from Guaymas Basin, Gulf of California, Mexico - Guay6, Core 4569-2, 0-3 cm | ecosystem: Environmental > Aquatic > Marine > Hydrothermal vents... | reverse complement strand
TGATATTATAAGTTTTCACGGAACATCGGTAGATAGCCTTAAAAAAGCATTTGCTGAGTCTGTTGATGATTATATAACCTCTTGCAAAAGTTTTGGTTGTTTGCCAAACAAACCAGCTTCTGGACGATTCATTGTTCGCACTAATCCTAAAATCCATAGCCAGCTTATCCAAAATGCTCAGATGGCAGGTTTAAGCACCAATAAGTATGTAGAAAAAATAATAACTCACAATCTGGCAGCTTTTTAAACTCGTCCCCATCGTCCGAGGCTGTGAAATAACTAATCTCGCAGAGCGAAAACAAGCCCAAAAAGAAACCCCTGTCATTGCAGCGACTGCGAGTGTGGCAATCTCCTGGGGCAAACGGACACCCAAAGAGATCACTTTGTCGCTACCGCTCCTCGTGGATGACGACAGTAAAAAGAGATAACCACGGCAGTCTATATAGTTATTAGTTAATAGTTAAAAATTAATAGCTGACTTTAAACTAATAACTGTTAATTATTAATTATCAATTATTCTCGTCCTCCTCGTTATGACGGAAACCATTGGAAGTGGTGCTTTAGCTCCGCCCTTGCAACTTGTTGCAACCTTATAAGTTATAAGCCTCTCAAATTGCAAAAACACAACACCAACTAACAACTTTACATGTTATTTATTATTTCAAAAACAAGAGTTATAAGTAAAACAGTATTTTTCGCAAGTTTTAAATTGCCGTTTTTATTCTGTATGTTGCAACAAGTTGCAAGGGCGGAGCTAAAGCACCACTTCCGATTGCGGTAGTTATTTAAATCTTTCAATAAAGATAAATTTGTTGTTGCCAGTTTAATGATTCATTCTCATTGTTTATCATTATGTGATTTGATACGGAATCAATCCATGGATTATGGATCGTTTTGTTGGATGAATGGATACTAAATCAAGTTCAGCAAGACGATATTTTAGTTTTTGCAAGACGGTATTTTGGTTTTGCATGAGCGCCTATCGCATGATTGATTTTAACTCTCGTGTGACATCAAATCTCGGTATTCACATGACAAAATTAATCTCAAGCATGATGAGGTGGGGAATTACATGCCAATGGAGCGTTGAGTCATATAGAGCAGTGCAGATAGAATGGGGTTTTGTTTATAATTCCAAAGCAATTTTATAACAGTGTTGTTTGTTTGTTTTAAAATATTCGGCACAGGCTTTGGCGGCATCTTTTTTAGGTAGGTATTTTAACTGAATCTTTAAAAATTTTTTAATTTGTATATTTTTATTTTCTCGCTCGTTTTCATCTTCATTTTCGCTCTTAGGTGACGATATAACCAAAGTAAACTCTCCTTTTTGTTGGTCTTTATTGTTTTTTATTAAATCATAAATACATTCTAACTCATTCAATTCAATGTTTTCATATAGTTTTGTCATCTCTCTTGCAATGCATATTTTATGATTTTTGCCAAAAATATCTATCATATCAGATAGGGATTCAAGAATTCTATGGCAGGATTCATAAACTATGCAACTCATATTTGAGTTTTTAATTTGTTGTAATTTTTTTAAACGAGACGATTTGTTGCTTGGTAAAAAACCAAAAAAAGAAAATTTATCGGTGGGTAGTCCTGATACACATAAAGCAGAAATTAAAGCAGATGCACCAGGGATTGGCACTATTTTAATCTTTTGTTGTTGCAAAAAACTTATAATCCTATATCCTGGATCAGATATAAGAGGAGTGCCTGCATCGGATATAAGAGCTAAGTTATGACCTGTTTTTAGTTTATTTAAAACCTGTTGTTTTAATCGATCTTCGTTCCAGTTATGACATGGCAGATAATTTTGCTGGATTCCAAGGTGATTTAATAATTTTTTGCTGTGGCGAGTATCTTCTGATAAAACTAAATCAACATCAGTTAAAACTTCTATCGCTCGGCGACTTATATCATCTAAGTTACCGATGGGGGTCGCCACAACATATAAAACTCCATTCATCACAGATTATTCAGAATATATTTTTTTATGCTGCAAAACAGGAAAATTTTCTCTAATAGTATGAATATAGTCTGTATCGATGGTATCAACAATAATACCGCTACCATGAGGGATATTTTTTAAGGTTTGTCCCCAAGGATTTATTATTGTGGAGCCACCAAATGTTATCCGACCGTTGGGGTGAGAGCCACCTTGATCAGCTGCCAAAACATAAGATAGGTTTTCAATCGCACGAGCTTTTAATAAAGCATCCCAGTGATATTGTCCTGTTGTTTTGGCAAACGAGCTGGGGATTACAATAATAGTCGCACCCATATCGACTAATTTACGATACATTTGTGGAAAACGCAAATCATAACAAATAGATAAACCTATAATCCCCCATGGTGTCTTAACTGTTTTTAAGCTATCTCCATAACTTGTATAGGACGATTCTTGATAGGATTCTCCATGGGGGAGATTCACATCAAACAAATGAATCTTGTCGTATCTTTGCATCTCTTCACCTTTATCGTTATAGACCAATAACGACTGTTTGATCTTATCTTTTTCATCGCATAATATTGGTAATGGTGCAAAAATCCAGATGGATAATTCTTTTGCAAGATCGGATAAAAAATGTTGAATAGGTCCTGATTTATATTCTTCGGCAACATTTAATAATTTTGAATTTTGTTTTGGCATACAACAAAAATTTTCAGGCAAAAGCACCATACGGGCTTTTTTATCGCAAGCTTTTTTGATGAGTCTTTTTGTCTGCATTAGGTTGTGGGCTACAACAGAATTAGATACCATTTGTAATACTGCAACTTTAACTTTCATAAAATAAATTTTGGTTTAAAATCTTTGAATTATAACAAAAATTATTTTTCTTTTTTGTTTTTAAATTTTTCTTGCTCTTTTAATGTCATAGTGTCATATTTTGGTTTGCTCCATTGTCCCGTAAGATGATATACAATTACCTGTGCTTTGGCAATGTCTGCTCCATTATTTTTAAGAACTTTTAACACCGCCCACACAGATGCTCCTATAACAGGGGCGGCTGTGGCTAAGGTTGCCAAAATAGGAATATTCATAAATATCGAAGGAGTAAAGCCGATGGTTTTATTGTATTCTTCTTTTTCTATATCCAAAATACCATTGATTGCTACGTGTCCTATGGACGATTTTATGAGAGTATTTCTGGTGTATAGGTATGAATTTTTAACTTTGTAATCACCGGTAATTTTGCTATATTCAAAGCCCTCACCTAAAACATCATCAAAATTCAGAGATAATCGGCGAGTAAAGTTGCCAAGATCTAAAAAGCTTAATATTCTACCTGGCCCTGTTTCAATATTTGTTATTACTCCTTTTTCCATTTTAAATTCAATATTACCAAGGGTGTTAGCAATGCTCCATAATCCTGTATAGTGCAAGTTGGCGTCAATCCAGCCGTAACCTTTTTTCATCGAATTTTTAAAGCCGAACCCTGTAATAAATTCACCGATATTATTGATGTCTATCTTTATTCTAACAGTATTTTTTTTGTTAAAATTAAATTTTAAAGATGAGTCAAAAAAGATACTATCCAATTTAATTTTTAATTCTTTATTTTTGTTAGTTGATGATATTTTTACATGTTTCGTTATTTGTTTATTGTAGGATATTTTTCTCAAATCTAAATTTAATTCTTTTAAAAGAGTAAAATCAAAACCGTCTTTTATGTTATTGTTTTGCTGCTGCTGTTGTTTTATTTTCTTTGTTGTTTTGGGGTAAAAAATATCTAACCATTTATCAAGCGCAAGAGATGTTATTTTTCCTTTAATGTAATAACCTCGATCTTTTGCATTAAGTTTTTTAAAAGGCTTTTCTCCTGGCGCAGAAAAATAAAGCATATTGTTGTTATAATTAATTGTCGCCCATAATTGCTCTTTTTTATTGGGTAAGTTTAAATTTATCTTCAGAGGATTTTTGTTGTTGGTTATCTTTTTATTGAATGGGGCAGGGAGATTTATTTTTGCTCCTTCTAAATCGCTATAAATTGAAATAGATATTTTTCTCTCTCTTGATAATTTTTTATTTGGTAGAGTAATTTTGATATTTGTTTTATAGTTCGCGTTACCAGATGATTTTGTCGTTACATTTTTTAAGAAAGATTTGATAAGTTTGTCTGTATTTGTTCGAGATTCCATATTGATATCTATGATGTTATTTTTAGTATTAATTGATATATTAGCAGGTGACCCTAAAAAATCTGCAGTTATCTTATCGACGAATACACCAGATTTTGAAAATTTTAAATTACCATTTATGGCTTTAAATTCTAAGGGGTAACTTTTTGCTGTTATCTGACTATTTTTAAAATGCAAATTACCATTTATTTGAGGATTTTTATTATTATTTAAAAATGCCTTAACAACAACATTAGCATAGGTGTTACCTCCTGTAAAATTAAATTGATTAACCGCATCACCGTAATCTTTTTTAAGTGGAGTTTTGGTTAAAATATCAGTAAGAGTTTTAGTTTTATTAGTGCCTGCTATTTTTAAATTTAAAACTGGATTGTCCAAAATTTTAATGTTACCTGAAAATTTGTTGCTCTTGACACCATGTAAGATTCCGGATGTCCCATTAAAAAATAAAGAATTATTAAGAAAATGCACCTGTCCTTTGATATCTTTTGCAGCGCTCCAATTTGATAAAAATTTTAATTTTAATTTATCCACACTAAACCCTATATCAAAAGTTCCCTCGTTCTTTTTAAATGGAAAATTTAACAAATTACCACGAAAAATAAGATTAGCATCACCTGCATTACCTGAGATAAAAGCTTCATCAAGCCATTTTATCAATGATTTATCCATAATTCCTATAGGCAAATAAAAAGGTACCCCTGTTGCTATGCCGTCAATCGCTTTTGTTTGTAGGTCTAAAAATAACAACCCATTGTTATCTGTTTTAAATCCTATTTTGCTGTGAGTTTTTATAAAAGGTGTTTGCAGAAAAATAGAGCTGCTGCTGATGCTTATACCGTCATCTAATTTATCGCCATTTAAGTTAACTCGTATTGCTCCTTGTAGTTTTGTTATAGAAAAGGGTTTGCGAAACAAGGGAATGAAGTCTAAACTTGCATTTTTTGAATCAATATCAACTATCAACTCCTTGTTTGAGAAAAGCAATTTACCAGTGAAGTTTTTAATACCTGGGATGCCTACGGTTTTATTGAAGCCAATATTTTTAAAATCAGCCGATAGTGCCGTTATATTTGTATTGAATATAATTTTTACATCTTTTAACCTGCCACGAGGTCTGGTTTGTCGCCATAATTTTATTTGTTCAGCACTAAATAATTGCTCAAAAGCATATATTTCACGGATATCGAAATTATCTATTAACAAGATATTTTCTCCCACTATCTGATTGTTTTGGTACAGGGTAAAGTAATTTTTTTTAATTTTTATATTATCCACAATTCCGCCATCAAACCAGATTTTAATCGTTTTGTTTTTAAGATTCCTGTTCCACTGAACAATAGTTCTATCGGATGACATCGGTATTTTAGCAATCTTCATATTTAAGTTTTCAATCATTGCATATGCTGACATAAACCTGGAATTTTTGATCTCACCCCATAATCTGCCATCAACAAAACCTTCGACATCAAAACCAATAGCTGATAATTTTTTTATAGTTTCTATTGGCATTTTATTTATTTCTGTATAAAAATTACCATTTATACCATCGTCAACATTTAAAATCATAAGGGCAGAGGAATCATCAGATAAATTAGCTTTTAATTGCACTTTGTGGGAGTTTTTATTGTTAGATATAAGCATATCTACATCTGAAAAAACAACAGATGAGCCATTATATTTATTGATAGTTATGGAACTATTAGCAAGGTGTAAGTATTTTGGTAAATAGAAAAAAACAAGATTATTTTTCTCTTCCACTTTTTGTTTTTTTGTTTTATTTGAAATTTTCTTGGTAGATATTGATTTTTTTTTCTCTTTTTTATTGATATTTTGAGCAACACCTGATAGTTGAATAAATCCCTGTTCGTTTTCGTTTAAAACAATGGAGATTCCATTGCTATATAGGTGCCAGACAAATTTAAAATTAGATAGATATTCTATGGTGTTGATATAAAAATTTAACTCATCAATATGCACAGATGATGATTTGTCATAACTTATAAGGTTTACATCTTTTAAATATAGGCCAAAGTTATCATTGTCCCACTTTATCAAAAAAGAGGCAAAACTTATTTTGCTATTTAATTTAACAGATACGTAGGTTTCCACCTCATCTTGCAGGTATTTTTGATATATAATTGGTGTTTTTATTAACCAAATTATAGATAAAAGGACAATTAACAAAGAAATTATGGTAAAATAAGCAATTTTAAGAGCTTTCATTTAATTTTTAAAGGATATAAGATATGAAAACCGATATTATAACACCAAAATCTGCTAAAACCTTATCTGATTTATTTTCCGTGCGAGTTAATCGCTCATCTAATGATTTAGCTTATCAACAATTTGATTTGGCCAACAAAAAATGGCACAAAACTACTTGGCACCAGATGGCAATTGAAGTTGGTCGTTGGCAAGATGCCATAAAAAAAGAAAACTTAAAAAAAGGCGACAGAGTGGCAGTTATGTTAAAAAATTGTCGCAACTGGGTGGTGTTTGATCAAGCAGCAATGGGATTAGGTTTAGTAACTGTGCCGTTATATATGGACGACCGTCCAGATAACACAGCTTATATTTTAAAAGACTCAGATTGCAAATTATTAGTGGTGGAGGGCAGAAAACAATGGCAAAAATTGGCATCTGAGAGCATAGATTTATCATCAGTGCAAAAAATTATCAGCATCAACACCATTGAAGAAGAAGATGAACCACAAGATTCAAGGTTAGAGAGTTTGGACGACTGGGTATATGGTTTAAATGGTGCCTACCAAAACATCAACCATGATGAGAGCAGTTTAGCCTCCATTGTGTATACCTCTGGCACCACTGGCAAACCAAAAGGGGTTATGCTCACCCACAACAATATTCTGCTTAATGCTTATTATGCCTCACAGGTGGTAACCATTTATCCAGATGATATATTTTTGTCCTTTTTGCCACTATCACACACCTTAGAGAGAACCGGCGGTTTATATCTGCCAATGTTATCAGGTGCATCTGTCTCTTATGCTCGTTCGGTAACCCAACTGGGTGAAGATTTGCAAATTATCAAACCAACCATAATGATTAGTGTGCCAAGAATATATGAAAGAGTCTATGGCAAAATAAAAACTGCTCTGAACAAAAAATCAGCCCTTGCCCAGAAATTATTCGCTATGGCAGTGGAGATAGGGTATGCTCGATTTGAACACCAACAAAAAAGAGGTTCTTGGCGGTTGTCATTTTTATTGTGGCCGGTTTTAAACAAATTGGTCGCCAAACCAGTTTTGACAAAACTCGGTGGCAATTTACGTTTTGCTGTGGCAGGTGGTGCACCACTACCAACCCCAATTGCCCGAGTTTTTTTAGGGCTTGGTGTCAACATTTTGCACGGTTATGGTTTGACGGAGAGCTCGCCTATTATCAGTTGCAATATGCCTGAATTTAATCTGCCAGAGAGCATAGGTCCTGCTATGCCTCAAATCAAAATACGCATAGGTGACAATGATGAATTGCAAACCAAAAGCTCCTGTGTTATGCAAGGTTATTGGAATTTACCAAAAGCCACTGCAGATACATTTACCCAAGATGGTTGGCTAAAAACAGGCGACAAAGCCCGTATTGACGAAGATGGACGGATATTTATCACCGGTCGCATAAAAGAGATTATTGTGCTTGGCAATGGCGAAAAAGTCCCCCCTGCGGATATGGAGATGGCAATTGCTTTGGACAATATGTTTGAACAGGTAATGGTCATAGGCGAGGGCAAGGCATTTTTGTCTGTTATCATAACTCTTAGTGAAGAAGAATGGGCTGAATTTGTCAAACAACATGAATTAGATGTTAAAAAAGATCTAAACAATCCATTTGTGCACAAAAAAATGTTGCAAAAAATAAGCGAGCAAACCAAGCAATTCCCAGGTTTTGCCAAAATCCGTAAAGTAATCTTAGATGACAAAATGTGGAGTATAGACAGTGGGCTGATAACCCCCAAAATGTCAATGAAAAGAAATCAAATTATGACAAAATATGACAAACAAATCAAAGATATATATGATAAATTTGAAGTATAAAACAGCATAAAACAAAATGAGCAACAAAACAGATCGCCAGCGTAAATTATTAGATTTTTTGTTAAGTGTTAGAGTGCTGCAAACCCCACAAGATTTGGCTATTAAAATGGAAGTGGATGAAAGAACAATCAAAAGAGATATTTTTGATTTACGCATAGTCGGTGCTGATATAAAATATCATCGCAATATCCCGCAACCAGGTTATGAGTTAACCAACAAAGAGCATATACAACAATACCCTAATCTGTGGCTTGACAAACAAGAGCTATCGAGTTTATTGATAAGTCATCATTTGCTTAAACACCAAAGCCCACCGATTATTGTTGATAAAATCAAGCCATTGCAAGACAAAATAGCTGCCATTTGTCAAAAAGAGTTTCATATTTTAGAATTTTTATTAGAAAACCGTTTTCAAGTTTTAAGTTTTGCCACCAGAGCCCACTCCAAAAAAATTCTCTCGGCGATTTGTTTGGCGATTCTACAAAAAAATCGTCTATTAGTTACTCATTATAGTCGTGGCAAAAACACAACAAGCAAACGTGATATATCCGTCCAAAGGCTAAGCCGTTATCAAGAAAACTGGTATGTTGATGCTTATGTGCACGACATCAAACAAATCCGCACATTCTCATTAGATTGCATAACAAAAACCAGCATTATCAAGCTTGACATCAAACAAAAATCAACAACGGCCTACAAAACTATTCGCAAAGAAGAGTTGGATGCCAAATTTTTAACCAGTTTTGGCATTTTTGCAGGTTTGCAGGATAAAACTGCCATTTTAGAATTTAGTGAGTTTACCAGTCGTTGGGTAAAAGATGAAACATGGCACACTTGCCAAAAAGATAAGATAAAAAATAAAAAACTAACCAGAGAAATTCCATACAAAAATGACAGAGAGTTAATTATGCAAATTTTAAAATATGGTGAAAATATCAAAGTGATAGCCCCCCAAGAATTACAAAATAAAATAAAAAACAAATTACAACAAACCTTAAAACAATATAAATGATTAATTTTAATAACATTAAACAAAGTCAAGAAAAAGCATTATTTATCGCCAAAAAACATCTGCCAGATTTGGTTTATAATGTTATAAGGTTAGAGGGCATAAATTATACCTTGCCAGAGGTGCAAACTCTGTTAGATGGCATAACAGTAGGAGGACATAAGTTAATTGATGAAAAAATAACCACCAACCAAATCAAAGCTTGGCAGTTTTTGTTCAATACTCTGGCAAAGAATAAATTTGTTCTTGACAAAATATATATACACCAACTCCACAACATTCTTGCAAAAGACGAAGCTTTAAAATGGGGCAAATTCAGAGACGGCAAGGTCAGCATTGCCGGCACCAATTATCTGCCACCAGATTTTGACAAACTTGAAGAGTTTTATCAAAATTTAATGAAAACACCACAACCTGTCAAAATTAAACAAATTTATCAATATGCCATAAATATTTTTTTACAAATTGCTCGTAATCAGTTTTTTTATGACGGCAACAAACGCACAGGGCGTTTAATGATGAACGGCATTTTAATCAAAAACGGTTTGCCATTTATAAATTTACCAGCCACCAAACAATTAGAGTTCAACCAACTAATGATAGATTTTTATCCAACCGGCAACAGCCAACCAATGACAGATTTTATGCTAAATTGCCTCAACCCTGTCCATATTCAAATAATGAGCGAATAAAACCTGCAATTTTTAAAAATAACTACCCAACTCCGAAAATTAACAACAATTTTATGAGTTGTGTTTGGTGTGTCAAAAAAAATAACAAAAAATTAAAATTATTTTTCCACAGGGACAGGTTTTGTCCTTTACGTATGTTAGTCTATGGTTTTTTGATAACTTTGAAGGTGATATTATGAACAAACGACAATTTTTAAAAAAATCTATTTACTCTGTTTTAGGTGTGACAGGTTTTAGCATCTTGCCTGCTCAAAGCACACATGCAACCACAACTTTGTTAAGAGATTCATCTGGTATATTTGATATAACAAAACCTGTAATTGAAAACAAAAATAAATTAGTGGATTTGCCAAACTTTCCTGCCCAAGTTCAAAGTAAAATTCAAATACAGAACAACAATCCGTCACAATTGTTGGCAAAAACAATCAAGTTGCAAAAATCTTTTATAGCAGGTTTGTATTATTATCAAGCACAAAAATATTGGCAATATATTCAACAAGATGGGGTTTTAGTATTACGGATAGTGCCTACCAATAAATATGACAAAAGAGCCATAGAGGTATATTATAAATTACCAGCGAGAAATATAAAATTAGGTTATATCCCCAAAATCCATAACGAGCCAATTTTTAATATGCTCAAAGCCAAAATACCAATAATGGCAAAAATCACCAATAAATATAAAAATGATGACAATTGGTTAAAGATTGATGTTAAACTGTCTTTGTTAAAAAATATTTAATAAACTATGAAAATCAAACGACACGATAACAAAAATTATGACAGTTATGACAGTTATGACCATGCAGGTTGTGGTTGCTCTATTGTAGCTGTAATTTTATTATTTTTTATCGTCTGGATTCTCAGCACTTGTAGCAATAAAGAAGAAGAGATAAAAATTGCAAAAATCAAAGCAGACTTAGAAAAATCAGTCAATATTCAAGACCTAAAATTTGATGAAATAACAGACAAAAACAAAAAGTCCAATGGATTGAGCTATCAAGTTACAGGAAGACTAATCAATCAGGCAAAATACAAATTAAGACAAGCAAAATTGAAGATTTTTTTTAGTGATTGTCAAAATAAAGACCCATATAAAAATTGCATTATAATTGATGAACAGTTTATAAATTTGCCAATTGTGCCTGCTGATCAAGCACGAGACATAAAAAAGGATATAGAAACCAATGGTTATTTAAAAGTTAACAACCATTTGCAAATCACATCAAAAATGAAAATTGTTGTAGGTGAGTATGATTACCAAAACGAGCTTGATGATTAAATCACCTGTCCTATATAACCTCTGTCAAAAGCATAGTTCTTACTTATCCATTGCAGTGCCTCAATAAAAGTGCCAGTGAAGCTGTGAACGTGTTTTGCTTTGGGGTTTCTATCGTGCAAATCCAAACATATAAATTCCGCAGTCTCTTGAAATAACGGCATCTTTTTTGCCCACTCCAAAACCTTATCATCCACATGCATGTCAAGTATCCAATTGAGTTTACCTTGATAAAGCTCATACTGACCAAACGGCCAGTCGTCTGGGACTTTGTCTAACTTAATTTCTTTATCAATCGTGTCCACCCTTTCAATAGTGTAGACATTACCGAGGTTGATGTTGTATTTTTCCATTTTAGTTATAATGATTGTTTTTTATTGAGTTTGTAAAAAAGTATAGCAGGATTATGACGGATTATATCAAGCCTTTGGCAGGGATACATAGTTAAATAAACTGTGTATAAAACCAAATAGGTTCTTTACCCGTCTCTTCGTATTCCTTTAACCATTGTTTGCGTTTATAGTGGATTTTTATTTTTATATAGATGGAATATAGACCTAAAAAACTAAACCAAAGAATGGCTAAAAAAGGGACACCAAGAACAATAAAAGTAGACATGCGACACATTATAACATATAGTTTTTTAAAATACCAATAAAATTATTTTTTCACAGGGACAGGATTTGTCCCTTTTGTATGTTAATATAGATTTTTTTTGAAAATTATGGAAATAAAATTATGAAAAAAATGATAGAAAACGGTTATATTCAAGGCAGTTTTGCTCAATCTTTACCTTTTTTCTTTTTAGGGCAAGAATGTGACTCTTTATATTGGGACGACAGACGGCGGAATTTGCGGCGAGTTGGCACTTTTAATATAAAATGAGACCTTTGAATAATTCAAGCACAGTTTATAACAACAATAAAATGCACCTATTTTACCAAAAAACTCGTCAAATAGCAAGCTATTTTCCTCATTTTTTGATAAAATATGCACTATTTTCTTATTATTCTAAACCGCACTTGAATTATTCAAAGGTCTCAAAATTGCATGTGCCTAAGCCAGATTTAAAGATGATATATATGCGAGGTTTTTTGTTGCCAATAAATCTTTGTCAAAATGATGATAAAAAAGATTTTTTTATAGAGTTGCAAAGATTTATTAAAAAAATTCGCAAAAATAGCAATTTTTATCTTCAACTTAACAACCACCTTAAAAACAATGGTTTTGGTTTTTTAAAAGCCCATTACAGCACTGCTCGTCATTCATTTGTCACTTTTGAGGTTCATCCCAAAATATTCTCACAACTTTTGACTGATTTTCATCTGGTGTCACAAATCAATGATGACAAAGGCTCAATTTTTAGAGTCAAAGAGAGCATTCGTTTTAAAACCAAAACCTATCCAGATTTTTTAAAACAAGTTTATAATAAATGGCAATTATTAAAATGGACGATTTATCCTTTTAGATTATATTATGTTTTTGAACATATTAGAAAACCATCCGATGATGACATAGAAAGATTTGCTCCTCTGCCATTGCATATGCCGGCTACAAGTCTGCAAAGATATTTTAAACCCAAAGCAGATTTGTGGATTGAAAGTTTATTCAATATAAAATGGGTTGTCGAAAGTTATGGCTGGATAGATATGCACATAAGAACAACAAATTACAATTTTATGATAAGTTGCTCCGATTATATGGATCCATTTATAGATATTTATAACTGGTTGCAACTTATCAAAATTGACAACAGGAATCATAGTTTTGAAATAGATGAAGAGGGACGAGTAAAAACCTTTGAGGCTTATCCTTTTGCTGATAAAGTTTATATAATTATTCACGAAGAGCATGATGGCGAATCTGTTTATTTACAAGGAGTGTTTGAGAGAAAAAAATTTGTAAATAAATTTATCAAAGAGTTAGAGCAACTTGTATTGGTGCAAATTCCAGCATTAAAAGAATTTGTGTGGCGTGGTAAAAAAATATTCCAATTGCAAAAACTGCTTAAACAAAGCCATAACAAAAAAAATACATTATGAAAAACAACATAACCGACAAACAAAAATTAAAATTATTGACAGTAATCAAACAGGAAAAATTGCATTTTATCAAGCTGCTTGAAAAAGAATATGACAAATCTTTTGCTTTTGATGAAGACGATGACAGGTTTGATTTGATTCAGTCTGATATAGACCAATTACAAGTGGTGTTAAAACAAAATTCAAAGAATTTTTATCAACCAAATTCCATATCAGACGATAAAGCAACAGCAATTTTTGAAAATTTTTTTGGCAAAACCAGAGACTCATTTGCTGGCATTACTGATACATTTATCCATTACAAAAAAACAAACTTGCCAGATAGTGATGATTTATGTCTGGGGAAGTATCTGTTCACCATCATCTTATGCAAAAGCATTATTGATGATTATCTTAAATTTTTGGATAAATTTGAATGTGCTGTATTAGGTTTGCACAAAAATGAAATTATTTTTAATTTTCAGTTAGCAGAGTTCCTATCACTCCTTGAATTTTTGGTTAAAATTGTTGACGAATACTCATATCTTGCAGATGATAGCCAAGATTTAACACAAACCACAAAAAACAACAAATCAACACCTTCGCTGTTATGGTTAGCTGGCGCTTTTGGTTTGGGGTTTTTGTTTGGTGATGATGATGAATAATTTTTTTATTAACAAATAAATACAATATGAAACAATTAACCGACTTAAAAGCAATTTTGCACTCAAAACGTGCCAATATCTATTATTTGGAAAAATGCCGTGTTTTACAAAAAGACGGGCGAGTTTTATATCTATCAGAGGAAAAAGATAACAAACAATATTTTAATATTCCCATCGCCAACACCACTTGCATATTATTATCAGGTGGCACATCTATCACCCAAAATGCGGTGCGAATGTTAAGCCAAGCAGGAGTTATGATAGGCTTTTGTGGAACAGGTGGCACGCCTCTTATATCAGTTTCAGAGATAGAATGGCTAAGCCCACAAAGCGAATACCGCCCAACAGAATATGTGCAAAGTTGGTTAAAATTTTGGTTTGATGATGAAAAAAGATTATATTATGCCAAGCAATTACAAATATGGCGATTAGAATTTATTCAAAATATTTACAGCCATGACAATGATTTAAAACAAGAGGGTTTTGATGCCAATCAAAGCAACATTAAAGACCTATTAAACGATTATAAAAATAAAATCAAATATGCTCAAAATGTCTCAAATTTATTATTAAATGAGGCAACTCTCACCAAAAAACTCTATCACCTTGCCTGCCACACCACCAAAACAAAAGACTTCACCAGAGTCCATAAAGCCACCGACAAAGCTAATCAATTTTTAAACCACGGCAACTATTTAACCTATGGCTTGGCTGCGACAACTTTATGGGTGCTTGGCATTCCTCACGGCTTCGCACTTATGCACGGCAAAACAAGACGAGGAGCATTAGTTTTTGATATAGCAGATTTAATAAAAGATGCCCTAATTTTGCCATGGGCTTTTATCTGTGCCAAAGAAAATTTAAGCGAACAAGATTTCAGATTACAATGCCTGCAAAATTTCACCAAACATAAAGCTTTGGATTTTATGTTTGATTGCATCAAAAAAATCTGCCATGAGGAGCAAACAAATGAATAAAAAAATAAACTGGTCGCAAATTGCGACAAGTCTGTATAGAAAAATTTACAGAAATTTTGTATTATAATTATGATAGTAACATTTATATCCCAATGCCAAAAAAAAGCCAATAGGCGAACAAGACGCGTCTTAGATGCCTTTGCCAACAGAATAGGCACAAACACATGGCAAACACCAATTACAGAAGAAGGTCTGGATGCTATTAAAAAACTCTTGAGAAAAACTGCCAGCAAAAACACGGCAATAAGTTGCCACAAAATAAAAAGTCGCCAACTTACCGAACTTGTATGGATAGTAGGCAACAAAAACAAATTCAACAACGAGGGCATAGTTCCAGTAAACTACACCGAACAAGATTTTTTTATAGGAGAAAATAATATGAGTAAAGTATATGCAAATACTAATAAACAGCCATTAGATCAACATCTTTTTGCTGTTGGGGTGGCGGCATACAATTTATGCAAGGAAATTAACATAATAAATTCAGATAAAGAATTTGATGAAAATTTTGCTAAAGCAATTTTTATCGCAGGTTGTTGGCACGATATGGGAAAAATAGACCCTTTTTATTCCACATATTTGAAAAAACAGATAGGAGTAAAAGGGGTTATTGATAAGAATGTGCCAGATGGTGGGCAACATAATGAAGCAGCTGACAAAAACTACCCAAGACATAACGAATCCTCATTGTTATTTTTTCATTTATCAAATAATCAAAAGTTTCCAAATGAAAAAATTAGAAAATATGTAGAATATGCTATTTATTGGCATCACGATAGATGGAGTCGTGGTTTTGAGAATAATAAATTAAGGGTTTTTGAGTTATACCAAATTTATGCCAAAATTAGTAAAAAAGTAAATTCAGATTTTACAAAATTATTCAACAACATAAAAGAAATAATAAAAAACATCAACCTAATGTCAAATACATATTTTGACAACCCTATAGCAATAGATGATTGTCTGTCTGATTGTAGTGATGAGATTGAAAGTATTGATGACACTCTACTTCCAGAATATAAAAAATACAAAAGTAGAGAAAATAAGGTAACGGAATATCATAGTGATATTGCAAATAACGCCAGAAATAATATCATCAGAACCATTATAGTTACTGCCGATTGGTTAGTTTCTGGAATTAGTGCTAAGGCATTAAATGCACACATTGAGAAAAAGACATTACATGTATTGCTTGATAGCACATCTTTAGTAGAAACAAATCTAAAAGAAAACATTAAAAAATGCCTAAAAGAATTTAATGATAGAAAAAATGCAGACAAAATCAGAAATAAAAAACAAACACAAGCTGCCAAAGAATTAAACAATAAAGTGATTGGCATTTTAAATGGTCCTGCAGGTTGTGGTAAAACCAAAATTGCTTTAGAGTGGGCTTCAAATACTAATGCAAAACAGATTATTTGGATTTGTCCTAGGGTGCAAATTTGCCAAGGCTTAAAAAATGATTTAATTAGTGGCGATTATCTGCCAAGTGCAAAAATTGAAATTTGCACAGGGGAAGAAAAAATTATTTATCAAAATGGTGGCGAGATAGAAGTAAAAGAAGGGGAAGAGTTTTCAGGTGATATTGTTTTAACTACAATTGATCAAGTGTTAAATACCATTACAACTCACAATAAAGTTACTAAATTAGTGCAATATATGAATGCCCATGTGGTGTTTGATGAGTATCATGAATACATTCAAATGACGGGGTTTAATTTATTATTTGCCGAACTGGTGGAGTGTAAAAAACTACAAAATAAAAACAATACTTTACTTGTATCAGCCACACCTAATTTTTATTTTATTGAAAATTTATTGAATTTAAAAAGTGTGGTAAATTTTGAGAGTTTTAATAAAAGTAAATACAAGATTATATTTCAAAAATTTGATAAATTGGAAGAACAAAATAACCCTTTTTACCAAAAACAAGAAAATGGAAATACTATTGTTATTAGCAATACTGCAACCACAGCACAATTAAGTTTCATTAAAAATCAAAACGAAGAAAATTCAATTTTATTTCATTCTAAATTCAAACAAGATGATAAAAAAGAACTATTTAATAAGATTAGAAATTCATTTAAAAAAGATGGGAATAAAAATTACGATGTGCTTCGTTCAGGTCCTGCTGTTCAGGCTTCATTAAATATTACCTGCAATAAAATGATAAGTGAATTTACCAATGCTGAGAATTGGTTGCAAAGAATGGGGAGGTTAGATAGGTTTGGTGAAAATTCCGAACCGAATTTATATATTTCTGCAATAGTTGAAAGTAAAACAGGTATTTTAGGGTCAATGAATGATAGTTTTTTAAGAGGAAAATTATATTGTTTGCAAAGCGCAAAGGCTTGGTTTGAGTTTTTAAATAAAAAATTACCAGAAAATAGAATTGTAACCATTTCAGAGATTTATCAGGTTTATCAAGAATTTTATAAAGATGAGGTGAGTCGTAAATTTATTAAACAAGATTTGATAGATGTATTAAAAGATAGTGCCCGGCTAATTGAAGCAAAAATCATACCGCCAGTTGCTTATGGCAAAAAGTATGATACAAAAACACCAAAAGATAAAAAAATAAGAATTAAAAACAATTCTTTACGTGGTAACAATCGTTTTGTGCAGATGGCTATAATAAATATAAATGACAATAAAATAGAATATTCTAATGAATACATGTATAATGAACAAGTTGGATGTGTCAACGGCTTGACACTCGACATAGACATTATTGATGGACTAGATTTTTTTGGTGAAAAAAATCCAGATAAAGATTTGTTGAGTAATATGTTTAAAAATCATTATAAAATACTGAGTGATAAAACTGGTAAAAAAGTTAAAAAACCAAGAAGTCTTTCTGATTACAAAGCAAACTCTAGAATGATAGATAAACCTATTTATGTTAGTTATACGCCAGACGACTTAAGCAGATTGGGCGGTAACGACAAAAAACCAAATTCTTATGCGATTTATTATGCAATAGGAAAAAACCAGCCAATTGGGGCTATTTCGATTTATAAACTTATGGAGAATAACAATGATGAATAAAATAACAGGTATAAAAAGTGTAGATTTTAAAATTACAGCAAGTGGGGAAGGCGTTGTCAATTGGAACGGTTCTACAGAATTAGAGATTTTGATTAAAGGGGAGTATAAAAAAGTTAACAACCACTCTTTGCCAAAGTTACGAGGATATTCAAACAAAATAACGAGAATAAATAAAAAAACAGGTAAAAACTTTGAAGGAATCAAAAGACCAGATGATATTGATTTTCAAGAAACACCTTTATATATAAGTCAAAATTGCATTAGGCATCATTTGTTTAAAGATGAAAATTTTAATTTACAAGATCCACAAGTAGCAAAAGAGATGGAAAAATTATTATGCTCTATAACAGGGCTTATTCGCGGATATGTAATTCCTAAAAAAGAATATAAAAGAACTAGTGCTTTGTTAATTACAGATTTTATAGAAACAACAAAAAATGGTAATTTTGAGCAAATGACAACCTCTGGAAGTAAGGCAAAACAAGAAACCAAATCAGGCACCGATAAAAGCAATTCAATGTTTTCAAAAACCACTTTTGGTAAAACCAAGTATGAAGCTTATGCCTCTATCAGCATTGAACAGCTACAATTTATTTCGTTAGATGATCAGTATAGTCGTCAAGCAATGGAACCAAATAATGAGACGGAAGCCAAAGATATTGCATTAAAAATATCCAAGTATTTGCAAGATATAGGTAATGATGAAAAAGCTGAGGCAATCTATCATAAAAACTATGTTAGAAAAGGCTCTATTTTTACCAATGAAGCTCATGGCGAAGCCGGAATTTTATTAAATGATAATGCCATTGATGTATTGGTTAGTCAAATGAAATTTTTATTAGAAAATTTAGCCTTTAGGCAAGCAAAAGGCTGGATGATTGTTGATGGCATTAAAGTAGATTATAATAACAGTTCTTTGGCGAAAAATATGTTTAGGATAAAAAAAGAGAGTAGCGACACTCAAAAAAATAAAGGAGATGTTAAATATGCTATTTATTTTGAAGGAATGAAATCGTGATAATCAGCATAGAATACGATTCTTGCTGGCAAAATTCTATTTTAAATGATAAAGCAGAATCAAGAACATCACCAGCAAGAAAGTTTAATAAATCAAAATCAAGTGGCAATATTCAGCCTATCGGTGAAAATACAATACTTGGAGTGCTATATAGATTAACAGGAGAGCAAAGACCTTTAAATAAAATACAAAACTCTAACAGTTGTTATTTTAAAGATATTGAAGAAAAAATAACCTTTGCTATCACTGAAAAACAAACAAGCGAAAATGAATTAGTTATGCTTATAAATAAAAGCAATTCAAGAACTGGAGAGGGTAAATATATAGGTGTTATTAAAGATGATACTGCTTTATTTTTTTCTAAAAATGCACCTAAACTTTGGTCTGTTTTGTATTTAAGTCTTAATGAAATTATTGATTTTATAAATAACCCTAATTTAATCGAAACGGATGGAAGTTCAATGCCAAGAGATATTCTTAATCGTCTTGATGAAATAGCAGAAATGCCGGCCTTACAAACGATAGAGAAACGAGTAGGTAAAAAAATATTTGGAAAGCAAAAGCAAAAGGAAAGAATAAAAACTATTGATAAAAGTGACTTAAAAACAATTGACAAGATAGAAAAAATGATAGCAAAATTTGATGAAGATATTGATAGTATAAATAAAAATACTGATTTTAACAAAGAATCAAATATAGTTTTGAAAATATTGTCATCACTTGAAAAGCATTTTCCAGAAATTTCTAAAAATAATTATTTAAAGAAAGGCGGCGAAATTATAGCCATCAGACTTTATGCGGCTGCTCTTTATTTACAAGCAGATACATTAGAAAAATCAGGAAAAAATATGAGTAAATTATATGTTTTTCAGAAATCAGGAATAAACAAAGGAAGTAAAACAATTCATGGTTTTTCAAAAAAAGGATTTAACGGAGTTCGTGATTTTTTAAATAAATTTAGCACTGGGGGTAGTAAAAAAGCAGTTAAAACACCATTTTTATTGAGAAAAGAAAGTGGCAAACTTAATATTGCTTTGGATGTGGAAAGTATCAGAGCCGAAGAGATAAAGAACATGATTAACTCAGCAGGGGTTTCAAGTTTTTACCTTGGCAAAAAAGGTTTGGCTTATGTAGATGATATTAGCATAAAAGAGGTGACACGATGAATTATTATATTGATGTAAAAATCCAACCAGATGCAGAAATGCGAGAAAATTTTTTGCTGAATAAAGTTTTTAGCAAACTTCACAAGGCAATTTTTGATTTAAAAGCTATGGATATTGGGGTGAGTTTTCCGCAGGCAAAAAATAAATTAGGTTGTGTTATCCGTTTGCACTCCAAAAAACAAAATTTAGAAAATTTGCAAAAATTAAATTGGCTTGGTGGGTTGGTAGGGTATTGTGAGTTATCGCAGATTTTGCCTGTGCCAGATGAGATAAAAGGTTATAAAGTTTTATCTCGCGTTCGGCAAAATATGACAAATGCCAAGTTGAGAAGGCTTATCAAAAGAGGCAAGATAAGCGATGATGAGGTTAAGGGTTATAAAGCCAAAATGTTTGCAGGTGGTTTGGATGAGCCTTATCTGGAACTTCGCAGTGCATCAACTGGGAAATTATATCGTTTGTATATAAAAATTGGCAAGTTGCAAAATGAGCCAGTTGCTGGGGAATTTAATAATTTTGGTTTAAGCAAAACTGCGACTATGCCGATTTTTTAATTTGATTTTATTTTGTTGGTTTGTTATTATATTGTTTTATATATATATTTTTTAAGGTAAAATACTATGAGTGTTCTGCTTGAAAAGGCTTTTAAAAAAGCATCAAAACTGCCGTCAATTGAGCAAAATATTTTAGCTCGGCGAGTATTGGATGAGATTGAATCAGACAACAGCTGGGATAAACTTTTTGCCGATTCCGAGGATAGTTTGGCAAAAATGGCACAAGAGGCATTGCAAGATGATGATATGGGCAAAACTGTTAGATTAGATGTCAATAAATTGTGATATCAAAAACAACTGCAAAATTTTGGCATCATTACAATTCTTTGCCAGTTGTTATTAAAAAAAGAGCTAAAAAAATATACTTGCTTTTTGAAAATAATCCATGGCATCCAAGCATTAGTTTTAAAAGAGTTCACTCCTCAATGCCAATATATCCAGTAAGAGTCTCAAAAGATTATCGTGTCGTTGGTGTATTAAAAAATCAAGAAATACTATGGTTTTGGATAGGGACACATTCAGGTTATAACAATTTATTAACTCAACTTTAAATGATAAAATCTAATTTTTTGTTTTTTATTTGACAAAATAACCTTGTATTTTGTCAGACTTTATGATAAAATAACCTTGTATTTTGTTATTTATAGGTTAAAAAATGTATCGTTTTGCTTTGGAATTTTTAAAAAAATGGGCTAATAACTTGCCTCATAAACCACTAATTATAAGGGGTGCAAGGCAAGTTGGCAAAAGCACCTTAGTTTCAATTTTTGCCAAAGCTGCAAAATTTGATTTGTTGGTTTTAAACTTTGAAAAAAACCCAGAATTTGAAAAATTTTTTCTAAGCAATAACCCTGCAAAAATTATAAGTTTGTTGGAGACAATTTTTAACAAAACTATAAAAGCTGGCAGCAGTTTGTTGTTTTTGGATGAAATTCAAGCAAAACCACAAGTTTTATCTGTTTTGCGATATTTTTATGAAGAAATGCCAGATTTGCATATAATTTGTGCCGGTTCTTTGCTTGATTTTGAACTAAACTCTCCTACTTTTTCAATGCCAGTTGGGCGAATAAGTTATATGCACTTGCACCCTATGAGTTTTGGTGAATATTTGCAAGCAATAAATAAAACAAAATTATCAGAATTTATTATAAATTGGCATATAAAAGATGAAATGCCAGAGCCAATTCATCAAGCTCTTATGCAAAATTTTAAAGAATATTTGGTGGTTGGAGGAATGCCAGAGGCAGTTAAAACCTATGTAAAAAGCAAAAGTTATCAAAAAACTCAAATAGTCAAGCAAGACCTATTGGCAACATTTAATGATGATTTTGCTAAATATAGTTTAAAAAATAATTATGAACTAATCAGGTTGGTGTTTAATAAAATCCCCATAAACATTGGCAACAAAGTTAAATACTCAAATCTATCATCACAAAACAGGGCAAAAGATATAGCAACCGCAGTAAATCAACTTGCCAATGCCAGAGTTGTTAATAAAGTTGTGCATAGCTCAGCAAATGGGATTCCGCTACAAGCACAAGAAAAGCAGAAATTTTATAAACTAATATTTCTTGATGTGGGTTTGGTGGCAACTATGTTAAATGTAGATTATTTATCATTAGAAAATGGCGACCTAATGATGATAAATTCAGGAGCAATAGCAGAGCAATGGGTAGGACAAGCTTTAATTTCAAACCAAGATTTTAATCAAAAACCATATTTGAATTATTGGATACGAGAGAAAAAATCAAGTTCAGCAGAATTGGATTATATAATATCAGTCGGCAGAGAGATAATAGGCATAGAGGTAAAAGCAGGCAAAACAGGAACATTAAGATCGTTGCATCAGTTTATGCAAGAAAAAAATCATAAATTTGCTGTTCGTTTTAATAGCGAGCCACCAAGCCTATTAAAAAAACCTTATATATTGTCTTTGCCATTGTATCTGGCAGAGGAGTGTCGCAGGCTGTGTTTAGAATTGCAAAAGACCCAATAAAATTCAAGCACATAAAAGTTCTTTAACAATCAATAACTTACAAACAGTGTTATTTTCATTGGGTCCGATATGAAAATAACACCTAAATAATTGTATTTAAAAATATTTTTTGAGTATAATAACTCCTTTACCACCGCACAGGTGGCTTAGAAAATTGGGTTTGGTTGTGCCTGTGACTCGCTTATCTTTACCACCGCACAGGTGGCTTAGAAAAGTCTCATCAGATGTGGGTCGCAGGTGTTAATCTTTACCACCGCACAGGTGGCTTAGAAAGATAATGTTGCTGATATTGCTCAAAAATTGAACCTTTACCACCGCACAGGTGGCTTAGAAATTATCGGCTACCAACATTACTTGACTCATTTCTCTTTACCACCGCACAGGTGGCTTAGAAATGCCGCCGCTTTTAATAAATCTCCAAACATAACTTTACCACCGCACAGGTGGCTTAGAAAGTCAAATTTAATTAAGCACTTCAAATAATCTTCTTTACCACCGCACAGGTGGCTTAGAAAGTCATAGCAAATAGCCCCGGTTGTTGGATAGACTTTACCACCGCACAGGTGGCTTAGAAATGGTAGAGCTGTATGGGCGGCACTCATTTTATCTTTACCACCGCACAGGTGGCTTAGAAATTGTCTTAAATCCTCTGCATACAGATATTTTGCTTTACCACCGCACAGGTGGCTTAGAAAAAAATACCTAATAGGCATGTCCGTCCCTCCCACTTTACCACCGCACAGGTGGCTTAGAAATAACTCGCCACCTGTTGCGGCGGTTAATGATACTTTACCACCGCACAGGTGGCTTAGAAATTTTTACAAAGGAACTTGGGGAGCAGGTGCACCTTTACCACCGCACAGGTGGCTTAGAAAAGAATTGATTTTTTGCTGATAAATTTATTTTTACTTTACCACCGCACAGGTGGCTTAGAAATGCCATAAAATTTGAGCAGTCAATGCGAGACTCTTTACCACCGCACAGGTGGCTTAGAAAGACACAATAGAAAAATTAAAGCCAAAAGTATGCTTTACCACCGCACAGGTGGCTTAGAAACAAAAGGGCTGTGGCTGTGACCACTCCCTCCACTTTACCACCGCACAGGTGGCTTAGAAAATAGGGTCGTTTTAAATGCAGGACATCATCCACTTTACCACCGCACAGGTGGCTTAGAAAAATGTAAATGATGGAGCTTGGCATCATATCGCCTTTACCACCGCACAGGTGGCTTAGAAAGATACATTAAACACTTTAACAAACGATTTACCCTTTACCACCGCACAGGTGGCTTAGAAAATCAACATAAATAGAATATACACCTGAGGTATCTTTACCACCGCACAGGTGGCTTAGAAACCAGCAAACAAGCGGTGGCAAAAATAGAGACAACTTTACCACCGCACAGGTGGCTTAGAAACCACCGATTATAGTCAAAACAAACAGCGAGGCCTTTACCACCGCACAGGTGGCTTAGAAAAATCAAAAGGGTGCATTTTTTCAATATCAGTTCTTTACCACCGCACAGGTGGCTTAGAAATTGTAAAGTTCCATCATTGCTATTTGTTGAACCTTTACCACCGCACAGGTGGCTTAGAAAGTCAAGAGGCAATGTTAGTTATAAATATGACTCTTTACCACCGCACAGGTGGCTTAGAAATGTGGAGTGTTAGTTTCGTATATATTTCTAAACTTTACCACCGCACAGGTGGCTTAGAAATGTTGCACCTACATCTGTCTCCGCTCCACCTGCTTTACCACCGCACAGGTGGCTTAGAAAGAGATTTACGAATTGGAATACAACTTTGAGGACTTTACCACCGCACAGGTGGCTTAGAAATAAAACAGCAACGTCAACAAGTTTAACAGCAACTTTACCACCGCACAGGTGGCTTAGAAAATAACCTTTTTTTTGCTTTATGTTATTTCAATCTTTACCACCGCACAGGTGGCTTAGAAATATCGCTACTCCGTCTAACATCTCCGTTGCTACTTTACCACCGCACAGGTGGCTTAGAAAGGTTGTAAAAATGTTTATAAATCCGCCCCTGTCTTTACCACCGCACAGGTGGCTTAGAAAATTATTAGTTTTCTTAGTGTCAAGCCTATGTTCTTTACCACCGCACAGGTGGCTTAGAAATGCTGGAAGTTATGTATTTATAGCAAGTTGCCCTTTACCACCGCACAGGTGGCTTAGAAAATTAACGACTTTAAATGCACTTGCAAAAAGTGCTTTACCACCGCACAGGTGGCTTAGAAATATATCACCATTAACACAGACCGCTTTAGACGCTTTACCACCGCACAGGTGGCTTAGAAAACAAAATGCAAGAGGGAGTTTATATCTCAAATATTTACCACCGCAACAGATATCTTAAAAAAAAGAGAGATTGCTTCGTGCCTCGCAATGACTACCACCGCACAGATGCTTAGAAATCGATGAGATTGTTTCGTGCCTCGCAATGACTACCACCGCACAGATGTATAAAACTCGGTTTCAAATGTCGTTATAAATAAAATTTATATGTCATACCTGCTTTTGCAGGTTTTTTTTCGCCCTAAATTCAAGGGGTTGGTGTTTGTGAGTGGCGAGGAAAAACGGATTTTAAAAAGCATAGGAACTGCAAAGGCACAAGCATAGGAACTTTATAAAGTATTGATGTTATTGAATAAACTACGATTTGCAAAACGGCAGGAAAAAGCATAGGAACTAAAACGGCAAAAGTGGTATAAAATAAATTTATATCATTGGTGGGCTTAAATGGGGTTTAAATGGGGTTTTAATTGGGGTTTAAATGGGGTTTAATTGGGGTTGGTTTGCCAAAGGGACAGGGTTTTTATAATTGATAGTTGGTAATTGATAATTGATAATGTTGTGGTAGTCCCTTTTTTGTCCTGTGGTTGTTTAGATGATTTTTAAGGTTGGTGGGGTTAGGCGGCTTTTTTATTTTGGGCGGTTTGGTGGTGTTGGTAGTCTGGGAAGGCTTTTTTGAATTGAACTTTGAACCATGCACGGTTGTCTTCGTCTGCTGAGTTATAAAAATCGTATTGCCATTCTATTATACCTGTTAAATCCTCGTCTATGTAGAGTTGTTTTTCTTGTTTTTTGTTGTATTTTTCACCCTCGCCTGTTAATATCCATTTTGTGTTAAGGTTAAAATTATTCACCATGTTATGCAATTCTGTCGCTGTTATATCTTTAACTCTACCAGTTTCAATTGATTTTATTCTTGCTATATTAACATTCAATTTCTCTGAAAAAGCCTCTTGTGTGCCGTTATAACAATGTTTCCTAATCCATTTCATCCTATCTTTTAACATATTTTTTTACCTGTAAAAACAAAAAAGTGAAAATAATTGACTTTTTTACTTGACAAGGGTAAAAAAATTAACTATCATATCCGCATTCTTATAAATAGATTACATTATGATTATGAAAAATGCAAGTAAAATTAAAAAAAGCAAAAAAGGAGTGCCACAGAAGTCGCATCGGCTGACGCGGGCTATAAGTTATGATTTTGGAACTGTGACGCGGTTTTGTCGCTTGTTTGAGATAAAACGCACAACTGCTTATGCTCATATTCATGGGTTTGCTTTTAAT
>Ga0164315_10000557_pt1 | contig 26222 bp, 16 predicted proteins | sample GuaBasSedimGuay6_FD_113737 | JGI IMG/M metagenome (GOLD analysis project Ga0164315, IMG submission 113737) | Subseafloor sediment microbial communities from Guaymas Basin, Gulf of California, Mexico - Guay6, Core 4569-2, 0-3 cm | ecosystem: Environmental > Aquatic > Marine > Hydrothermal vents... | reverse complement strand
CATCCTTGGTGTTGAATTGGTCAAGAAGCTAAATGAGGCTTTTCAAATCAATATGAAGGTCACTCAACTCTATGATAATTCGACAGTAGAGAAATTGTCCGAATATTTAAGAACGAAGAGAGATAAAGGTAGTGATAAAAAGGTTGTCATCGACAAACCTGGAACACTCATGTCATTGGTGTCAGAGCCGGCTGACGCAAAATCAGAGCCTGAATCATCGGATTTACCAAAGTTGCTCTTAAATCAGGAAAAAGACCGAACAATTGATTTAACTGAGAAGGAGACGGAACTTAGAAATGCGTCCTCTCAAGCGACAGATTCTCATCCATTAAAAGGCGCGTGGGCTGACCAAACGGTATCCACAAAATCTAATGTTGTGAAGTCTCAAATTTTGGTTGAACCCGTAGAAAAGATCAAAGCTGAAGTCGGCTGTCAAGACATTGCTATTATTGGTATGTCAGGTAGATTTCCTGGGGCAAACGGTTTAGATGAGTTTTGGGACAACTTAAAGAATGGTATCTGTTCCGTCACTGAAATACCGACGGAACGGTGGAGCATCAATCATTATTATGACCCGGATCCGAAGGTACCTGGTAAAAGCTATAGCAAGTGGGGTGGTTTTTTAGAAGACTTTGACAAGTTTGACCCGCTTTTCTTTAATATTTCCCCTGCCGAAGCTGAGTTAATGGATCCACAGCAACGCTGGTTTTTACAGGAAGCCTGGTGTGCCTTTGAGAATGCCGGCTACTCAGCACAATCATTGAGCAACACCAAATGTGGCGTTTATGTCGGTGTGATGGGCAATGACTACGTCACTTTGTTAGATAATTCAAGACCAGCCCAAGAAATGCTGGGTAATTCCGGCTCCATTTTGGCGAGTCGGATAGCCTACTTTTTGAATTTAAAGGGCCCGGTTGTCACTCTTGATACGGCTTGTTCTTCTTCTTTAGTCGCCATACACTTAGCGTGTCAAAGCCTGAAAGAGGGCGAAACGGAGATGATGCTGGCTGGCGGAGTGACATTATATGTGACTGAAAAACCTTATATCCAAATGAGTAAGGCGGGCATGTTATCGCCTGATAATAAATGCAAAACCTTCGATAATAGTGCTAATGGTTTTGTGCCAGCAGAAGGTGTAGGCGTTGTGGTCCTGAAATTGCTTGACAAAGCCATGACAGATGGTGACTTTATTTATGGAGTCATTAAAGGAACTGGTATCAACCAAGATGGTGAGACCAATGGCATTACGGCACCGAGTTCTGAGTCTCAGAAAGCACTGGAAATCGCGGTTTATGACAAGAACAAAATTAACCCTGAAACCATCACTTATGTCGAAGCCCATGGCACCGGTACCAAATTAGGTGATCCGATAGAAATAGATGCGCTCACATGCGCTTTCAGAAAATACACCCAAAAGAAACAATATTGTTTTATAGGTTCAGTCAAGACTAATCTGGGTCATACCTCGGCTGCCGCTGGCGTTGCGAGTGTCATGAAAGTTCTTCTGGCCTTAAAACATCGACAAATTCCACCTTCTCTTCATTTCGAGAACGAAAATGAGCATATTAATTTTAAAGATAGCCCATTTAAAGTTAATAGTACGTTAAGAGAGTGGAAAACAGAGGCCAATATTCTGAGACGAGCTGCAATAAGTTCCTTCGGATTTAGCGGTACGAATGCCCATATCGTTTTGGAAGAATACGAACAGCCGCGTCCAATCTCAGATTCCCGCAGCCAATATCCTCAACTGATAGTACTGTCGGCAAAAAATGACAACCGGCTGCAAGCCGTTGCTCAGCAGATGGTCGATTTTTTAGAAAAACACCCCGATATTCTTTGGCCTAATCTTGCTTACACGTTGCAAGTAGGCCGCGAAGCTATGGAAGAACGGTTGGCAATGGTGGCCTCCGGTGTTGAGGACTTTAAAAAGAAATTAACCCAATATGTTCAAGGACAAACCGAGATAGATGATTTTGAACGCGGCAACATATCGATACGCAAAGCCCAATCTGAACTGTTAATTGAAGGAGAAGAGGGGAAAGAATTTCTCAGAATTATTATCAAGAATCAAAAACTGACCAAGCTCGCTCAACTGTGGATTTCAGGGACAGAAATAGACTGGCAATTGCTCTATCCAAACCAAAAGCCACAACGCATTTCGTTGCCAACTTATCCCTTTGCTAGGGAGCGGTATTGGATACCAACCTCCGATAAAAGCCTCAAAATCGTAGATGTGAAGGGCCAAACGGCTAAACTTCATCCATTGCTTGATAGCAATGAATCAACGTTGGAAGAACAGTGTTTTAAGAAAGTCTTTTATGGTGAAGAATTTTATTTAACCGATCATCAAGTGGATGGGCAAAGCGTACTGCCGGCCGTTGTCTATTTAGAAATGGCAAGAGCGTCTGGAAATTTGGCTAATAGAAAATTACCGGTCAGAAAACTCACTAATGTGGTTTGGGCTATGCCCCTCATCGTGTCCGACACGCCAAGGCTAGTTCATATCAACTTATATCCAGTCCAGTGGCAGGTTGAGTTTGAAATCAGTACCCTAGATGACAACCAACAAAAGCAGGTACACGCTCAAGGCCAATTGACTTATGGAAGTGAAACAAATCTAGAACCTGAAACGATTGACATTGAGGCGATCCAAAACCGTTGTTTTGAGACTTGGGACCGTGTCGAATGCTATGACCGGTTTCAATCAACTGGCCTCAACTATGGTCCCGGGTTTCAAACGATTCAAGCCTTATACCACAATGATACCGAAGCCTTATCCCGTCTTCAGTTACCGACGGGTTTGAAAGACGGTTTTAATGACTTGGTTTTGCACCCGTCATTGATGGATGGTGCTTTGCAAACGGTAATCGGCTTGATGAGCCATACTTCCCAGACTCCCTATTTCCTATTTTCCTTGGGTGAGGTTGAGCTACGTGGGCCGTTATCAGACCAAAGTTATGCTTATGTCAGCGTGGCCAACCATTCACCAGTCACTGAGACCAAAGTAACCCAATTTAACATTTCCATTGTTGATGGTTCTGGGCAAGTGCGAGTTCGCCTTTCCGACTTTTCAGTTCGGGCATTGACGCAACCGGCCGATACGCCGGTCAAAAAGCTATTGGGAATTGAAGGACCACAACCAATCCCCGCCGCGAAGGTGGCATCCCAAGATCATCATGTGCAGACGGCCATAGAATCTCAAATAGAGTCGGATATTAAGGACATTGTTTCTGAACTTCTCAAGATAAATCCTCAAAAGCTGGAGGTGAATGAAAACCTTGGCTATTTTGGTTTGGATTCGATCTCTCTCAAGGAGTTAGCAAATAAACTCAGTGACACTTATCAGATAGATATGTCGCCCTCAGTTTTTTTTGCTCATAGTAGCATCCAAAGTTTGAGTGCCTATTTGCTTGAAGAATTTGAAGAACGAATGAAAAGTTTTTATACCAATACAGAGATTCCACTTGTCGATAAGCCCGATTTTGGAGGCGAGAATCTTCCACCATTAAAGCCTCGCGCTCTTTTTCGAGATCGCCGACCAGAAATTTCTACGGATCGTGGTTTTGATACCATTGCTATCATAGGGGCGCATGGCGTATTTCCGGGTTCAAAAGATTTATCAACATTTTGGCATCACTTGCAAGCTGAACATGATTTGATAACGGAGGTACCTCAAGATAGATGGGATTGGCGAGAGTGTTATGGTGGTACTGACATCAAGAACAATAAGAGCAATTCTAAATGGGGTGGTTTTATTCCTGATGTGGATAAGTTTGATGCCCGATTTTTCAAAATACCTTCCCGTGAAGCCGAGATGATGGACCCTCAACATCGGTTATTTATAGAAACCGTGTGGAAGACGATAGAAGATGCTGGCTATCGTGCGTCGGAGTTATCAGGAAAAGCGGTTGGGGTTTTTGTAGGGGTCGAGTTTCATGATTATCAGCAACTATTATTGAAGAATCAGGAAGACGCTAATCCCCATGCTGTGACCGGAAACTCACCGGCCCTGTTAGCTAATCGAGTATCGTTTCTGCTGAACTTGCGTGGACCTAGCGAATCCATTGAGACGGCCTGCTCTGCGAGCCTAATAGCGATTCATCATGCCGTCAACTCTATTCGCCGTGGAGAAAGCCAGTTAGCTATTGCCGGTGGTGTGAGTTTGATGCTGTCTCCAGAAATAATGATAGGCACCAGTCAGTTAGGAGTTTTATCACCGGACGGTCGATGTAAAACCTTTGATAAAAGTGCCAATGGATATGTCAAAGGCGAAGGTGTGGGTGCTGTGTTGTTAAAGCCATTGAGCCAAGCCATTGCTGATAACGATAACATTTATGCGGTGATAAAAGGAACCGCGGTTAATCATGGGGGCAAGGCCACATCGCTAACCGCACCCAATTCGGACGCTCAGGCAGCCTTATTGACTAAGGCTTATCTTGAGGCCGGGATAACACCTGACACGGTGACTTATTTAGAAGTGCATGGCACCGGAACCGAATTAGGCGATCCGGTAGAAATCGAAGGCATAAAAATGGCCTTTCGAGAATTGGCATCGAAACAAGCAAAAACGATTCGTCAAAGTCATTACTGTGGATTAGGGTCGGTTAAGACAAATATTGGCCATTTAGAACCAGCATCCGGCATAGCGGGCCTTTTAAAGGTTATTCTAGCCATGCGGCATCAATATTTACCTGGGATTCTGCATTTGCGAACACTAAATCCCTATATTGAACTCAAAGACACGCCTTTTTATGTGGTGGATAAGGGCCGTGCGTGGGAAAGATTGAAGGATGAAGAAGGCCATCTGATACCTCGCCGTGCCGGTATCAGTTCCTTTGGTTTTGGCGGTGCCAATGCACATATGGTCTTAGAAGAATATGAAAACCCTCAACGCTCGGATATTCTTAGTCAGACACCACAACTCATCGTGCTATCAGCCAAAAATGACGCTCGACTCCAAGCCTACGCAAAGGAAATCATAGAGTTTATAAGCCCGTTGCCTTCAATAAACGCGACTGAGCATCAAGGGAAAGTGGCTGAGGAAGCCGAGTTACGCCAACAAATTCAACAATACTTAAGAAAAGCTGCCGGTGAGATTTTAAAGGTCAACAACTTAGATATCGATCCAGATGAGGCACTCAGCGAATATGGTTTTGACACGGTGAGCTTGACCGGGTTGTGTCAGAGGATCAATGACAAGTATCAAATTTCGATAACATCGGCCCTCTTATCTGAACAGAAATCCTTGGCTGCTGTGGCACAATATTTGTGTGACAAATCTCAAGAGCAAGCTGGTGTGAAAGAGGGTACCACTTTTAACCGTGAAACCAATTTCTCTCTGGCTGATTTGGCCTACACGTTGCAAGTGGGCCGCGAAGCCATGGAAGAACGGTTGGCGATGGTGGTTTCTAGTCCTGATGAAGTGAGAGATAAATTAACCCAGTACGCTCAAGGACAAACCGAGATAGAAGATTTTTATCGCGGCAACGTCAAGACGAACCGATCTCAATCGGATTTGTTGATTGAAGGAGAAGCTGGCGAAGCCTTTCTGAGAGTGGTTATTGAGAAAAAGGAACTCACAAAACTGGCGCAACTGTGGCTCTCTGGGGTAGAAATAGACTGGCAATTGCTATATACCAACCACCAAAAACCGCAGCGTATTTCTTTGCCAACTTATCCATTTGCAAAAGATCGGTATTGGCTGGCTGATGTACATTCAACAAATGATGTTAGTCAAGAATTGGAACCGGTCTGTTTGAACAAAACTCAAATTGAAGATGTGGTTAAAGATGAATTCAAGAACCTGCTGACAACTGAAGTTGGGGAATTGGATAATCTGGATTTGGATAAACCGTTTGATAATTACGGTATTGATTCGATAGGACTTTTAGGGTTCCGGCAGAAACTTCAAGAGAAAACCAGCCGGCAATTGGAGTGGAAATGGTTGTTGGGTGAAAGTTCCCCAAAAATGCTTATTGACCATTTGAGTGAAAATATAAACCAAATCTACGGTGGAACCGAAGAAGAAACTTGGGCAACCATGTTAGAGACCGAATGGATGGAGGGAAATCCAAAACGATGGTATCAATTACCGCACAAAAACGTTCATCCAATCGTCTTGAATATTACCTCACTCAGGCATGGTTCATCGCTGACGAGCTTTATTTTGAATGCCAACCCACATCTCTATGCGCCACAGGGACTTTATTTGCTTCCTTTTGTCAATCTGAAAGAAAGAGAAGAAGCATTAAAGCAGCAGACTTTATTCTTGGAACATGGTTTGCCAGCGACGATTCAAGACCTTTGGCAAGTCAATGAAATAGCAGCACACGAGATGATTCAAGAATGGACCATACAAAATGTTCCCATTCAGGAAATCTATCATCTGTTGCAAGAAAAATGTGCCCCAAGAATCTTGGTAGACCGCGGAACTATTTATGGACAGAATCTAAAGGTCTTGCAAAGAGCAGAACAAATGTTTCAAAACGTCAAGTATCTCCATTTGGTCAGACATCCTTATAGCGTGTTGAGTTCTGGAGTGTTAATGCTCCAAAAAACGTTGGTGCTGAAAAATCTGCTCTCCTCAGTTGATGATGAAGAGGCTGCAAGAGCTTTGCACGATTATGTTGATGGTGCTTGGTATATTACACATGTAAACGCGCTGAATGTCTTCAAAGAAATTGAAACGAACCGCTGGTATCGAATAAAATATGAAGACTTACTGACTGATACCCGGAACAAGCTGGAAGAAATCTGTGAATTGATCGGGGTGCCTTTTGATGAATCGATGCTTAGACCGTATGATGTTCCAGAAAATGTTCAACTACACAATATGAGTGACGATTCTGGTATTGCCACACGCGATCCGAAGTTGATGCAAAGAAATCAGATTGACTCAAAGAATGCCAATACATGGGCTAAAAATATTCCACAACGGAAAATTTCCCCAACGACAGAATATATTGCCACACAATTTGGCTATAGTCTGCCCCATAAGGATCATGCTGATAAAACAACTGATGTACTTGTCAAACTAAACGCGATGGACTCCGGGTTGCCAGTATTCATGTTTCCAGGTTCCGGCGGTAATATACTGGCGTTCTTTAAAATCGCCTCCGCTTTGAAAAGACCAGTATGGGCACTGCGAGCATTGGATTATGCTCCCATGGATTCATTTCAGAACTTAGCCGCGTTTTATGTGAACTATTTGATGGACCAAATTGAAGATGAGTGCTGTCTTGTCGGTTATTCATCTGGAGTTTGCACCGGTTGGGAAGTCGCCAATCAGTTGATGGATAAAAATATCCAAGTGAAAAATCTGATTATGCTCGATAGAAATCCTTTTGATGCTAAGAGTGAAGTATTTGGGTCTATACAGAATGAAGAAGGTTCAGTAAGGTATGAGGAATATCCAGAAACTTATGCCTTGTTAGTGTTAGGTATTGCAAAAGGATTGTCAAAGGATCGATTAAGTGCTCTTTTGAAAGTGCTTCAATCAAGGAATGAAAAGCCCTTATTCTCTGTGTTTCAGGATTTTTTACTTCCAACCAAGATAGAAATGGAAGAAATATCTCAATTTGTTTGGAATTTTATTCAACAACGAAGAATGTTGAAAAACTACCAGCCATCTATGGCGCCTGAAGTCAAGAATAAGATAGGCATATTGGCGGCCGAATCACCAAAAACGGAATATCCACCTGGCACGACTGAAATTGTCGTCGAAAACTGTGATCATATTTCAATTTTGACCTCAGACAACCTTATTGTAGCCTTATCCAACGTGCTGACTTGAGGGTCACAACAAGTCGTTTTGAAAAGTGGTTTTAAAAAAAACGCCAGTGCTGGCGTTTTTAAACTTTTCCCCATTCATTGGATGCTGTTAGGAACGTGCATGAAATAGTTAGGGCAACCACAAGGGATTGCCCCTACAAATCATCATGTCACGTAGGGGCAATCCGTAGGGTTGCCCTAAAGTTGTCTAAGTTGTTTCATGCACGTTCCTTACTCTCATTACAAACTATTTTTTATCTTTTAATAACCAAAATTATTCCCAAAAGGGACTATAACTGTATGTAATTGATATTAAAAGATTATTGAAACATTTTGTCATCAGAACAACTGCACCCTTCCCCATTTTATAAATGATAACTTTTTGGAAGGGACTCATAACGTGAAAAATTTTACACCGATATGTTATTAGAAGTAGGAATTACGTTTGCGGTTTACATGGGAGTAAGGCTTTATGAAAAATATACCAAAAAGCCTCCTAAAAGCCGGCGTGTTAAACCGGTTAAAAAGTCTCAAATAGCAAAAAAAATTGTGGACACCAGTGAAACTGCGAAACAGTATGAATATTATTTAAAAATTAGTACGATTTCTATGGGATTATCTGCCATAAGGCAATTTATTTTTCCACCCTTAGGACTTTTAAGTCTTGGCCTTTATATTCATACTTTCATTCCCTTTATGAAAAAAGTCGAAAAATCCTTGTTTAAGGAACGACAAGTTAATGTGGATGTCTTATTTTTTTTAGGAGATATACTCACCCTAGCTATCAATCAATATTTGGCAGCGGCTTTTGAGGTTTGGTTATTCCATGCTGCTAGAAATACCGCACTAAAAACCAAAAGCCAATCTGAAAAGATGCTCATTAATGTGTTTGAACAGCAACCTCGTCAAGTATGGGTTTTGGAAGATAATGTCGAAATTGAAATACCCATAGAAAAGGTCAAAGTCAATGATATTCTGGTGGTGAATACCGGCGAGGTGATTCCAGTTGATGGCCTCATTACTGATGGCCTAGCAACCATTGATCAACAGGCTTTGACCGGAGAATCACAACCCGCCGAAAAAGAAGTCGGTGATCGTGTTTTTGCTAGCACCATTGTCATTACCGGACGAATCTATGTGAAAGTAGAACAATCTGGGCAAAAAACTACCATTGCTAAAATTGGTCACCTTTTGACTCACTCTGCTCACTTCAAATCCAACATCCAATTGAAGGGGGAAAAATGGGCCAACCAGATAACCTTGCCTATGTTTTTGATGTCAGGCATCGTATTGCCTACTTTAGGGCCAACCAGTACAGTCGTTTTAATTAGAAGCCATATTGGAAATCGCATTAGATACCTTGCACCTCTTGGAACACTGAACCATTTGGCCTTAGCCTCCCATAAGGGTATCCTCATCAAAGACGGACGTGCTCTTGAAAGTTTGCACCAAATAGATACCATACTCTTTGATAAAACGGGAACTTTGACACACGAACAACCCCAAGTTGGAAAAATAATTGTTGGTGATCGTTTTGAAAAAAATGAGATATTAACTTATGCCGCTGCTGCTGAGCGTAAATTTACCCATCCCATTGCCAAAGCCATCCTTCAAAAAGCTGACGAGTGCCACTTGACTTTGCCAAATATCGAAGATTCCAAATACCAAATGGGTTATGGTGTCACAGTACATTTGGAAAACCAGACAATTAAAGTGGGTAGTAGTCGCTTTATGACAAAAGAAGGGATCACAATTCCTGAAACCATAAAAAAAGCTCAAGAACTTTCTCATGCTGAAGGTCATTCCTTGGTGTTGGTGGCGGTCAATCATCAGGTCGGTGGAGCGATTGAAATACAGCCTCAAGTACGCCCGGAAGTTAAAAATATTATAAGTGGCCTGCGGCAACGTGGTATCAAGCATATTGCCATTGTCTCCGGCGATCATAAGCAACCCACCCAATCGATGGCGAAAGAACTCGGTATGGATAGCTATTTTTATGATATTCTTCCCGAAAATAAAGCTCTGATTGTCGAACAACTACAAAAAGAGGGCAAATCAGTCTGTTTTGTGGGAGATGGTATCAACGATGCTATCGCCATGAAAAAGGCAAATGTTTCCATTTCATTACGGGGTGCCTCCTTGATTGCTACTGATATGGCTAACGTGGTTTTAATGGATGGCAATCTTTCTCACCTGTGTGATTTGTTTGACATTTCAACAGATTTGGATGCTAATTTACAAAAGAGCCTTATACTAACACTTGCACCCGGTGTTATCAATTTGAGCGGTGTTTTTCTACATTTTAGCATCCTAACCTCGCTTATCGTTAATGCGAGTTTTGTCATAGTTGGTATGATAAACGCGAATAATCCCCTAAAAGAAATTAAAAAAATAGAAAGAGAAACTCGCTCCCATCATAAAACCAATCTCCCGGTTAAGCATGGAGAACTATGAGTCGCTATTTGTCGGGTAAGCCACTTTGAGATGACTTGAACCAATTATAGACGTTCAGATTGAATTTGTGATATCTTCCGCTCAAGGATGTCACATTGATGACTGTGAAGATGGTATTTTCGCATTATTAACAAGAGCGTTGCAATTGGTTATTTTTACCGGCCACTTTCTTTTTAACCAATTGATAAACAAGGCTAAAACCGCAATCTGGCTAACGGTTAAAGCCAAGATAACGGATATCGTTCCGGAGACCTTCAAGACGGTGGCGGAGGGTTTTAAGGAGTCCATGCGAATCATTTTTGATGACTTTTTAGGTAAATTGAATGACAAAACCATACCTTTGCAATCTTGACTTGGGGGAAGTTATTTTTTCGTCATTCCTTAGTCAAATCAATCAATTTTTGGTCTCCAAATAGGTGATCATTAATTGTGTCAGATTGTCTCCTAGCCAAAGTCAAGTTTAGTTTGTTACCGTGTTAAGTATAACCAGAGGAAATATTTTTATGACAAAGAATGAAATTTTCCAAATTGTGAAGAAAAATACTTTGGAGATTCTACCCAAAGTTTCGGAAGATATGATTATGATTGACCAGCGGCTCAAAGATTTAGGGGCTAATTCGATTGATCGGATGGACATCGTCACCCAGACAATGGAAGATTTAGCGATCAAAATACCTTTAGTGGAATTAGCCCAAGTTGAAAATATCCAAGAGCTGGTGGATTTATTGTATGAGAAGAAAAACTCATCGCATCCATAACCATACTTTTTTAGGAGTCCAAACTGAGTGGGCCAAACTAAAGTTTGGACTCCATTACCTAAGTCTGTAAAGGAGAAGCGGGATGCAGAGACGGATTATGATAACCGGCATGGGGGTAATCAGTGCCATTGGTCAGAATATTCCGGAATATGGACAGTCATTACGCGCTGGGCGTTGTGGTATTGGCACTTTGAAAAGCGTCGGTGAGCCGGCTATTTCGGTGACAATGGGTGCTGAAATCGGTAACTTTTCCTTAGAAACCCGACTTCAGCAATATGCCTTTCTGCCAGAGGCGTTAATTCAAAACGCACAACAATATGCCCGGCGCTCGCCTTATGCCATTCAGACTTCAGTCGTGTCAGCATTGGAAGCTTGGGAAAATGCTCAACTGCATGAGAACCCCATTTCACCAGAACGTTTGGGCATTGTCATCGCCGGTAATAACTTGAGCCAACATTATCAATATGACAACTACCCAAAATTTCAGCAGACACCAGAATATCTCTCACCAAGGTATCCGCTTCATTTTATGGACACCGATCAGGTAGGGACATTAAGTGAACTCTTTCATATTCAAGGAGAGGGTTTTACGGTGGGGGGCGCATCTGCCAGTGGTAATGTGGCGATTATTAAGGGTTATCAATTGATTCAGTTAGGTATTGTTGATGCTTGTCTGGTTGTGGGTGCGCTGGCTGATTTATCACCGATGGAATTACAAGGTTTTTATAATCTGGGTGCGATGGGTGGCAAACGTTTTGTTGACGAACCTGAGAAAGCTTGCCGTCCTTTTGATAAAGATCATGAAGGTTTTATTTATGGGCAAGCCAGTGGTTGTATGATTTTAGAATCCAAAGAGTCAGCGGCTCGGCGTGGTGTTCAAGGCGTGGCTGAGATATTAGGGGGTGCCATGATTTTGGATGGCAATCGCTTAACAAATCCCAGTGAAGCCGGTGAAATAAGGGTCATGGAATTGGCCTTAACTCAAGCACAAATTAAAGCCAATGAGCTAGATTATTTGAACGCGCATGGTACTTCCTCACCCTTAGGCGATGAAACGGAAATAAAAGCGATCCGACAAGTCTTCCAAGATCATCTATCTCGTTTATGGATTAATTCTACCAAAGGATTAACGGGGCATTGCTTGTATTCTGCCGGTGTCGTGGAAGCGATTGCGAGCATTATCCAAATGCAGGAAGGTTTTGTACATCCTAATATTAACCTAGACAATCCTATTGATAGGGCCTGTCTATTTAGCGGCTCGGTTTCCGCCCCGGAGAAGATTGAGATTGCCATGAGTAACTCTTTTGGATTCGGTGGCATTAATTCAAGTATTATTTTAAAGAAAGGCGGTGAATGAGATGCAAGTTGGTATTGAAGCCATTAATGTTTATGGAGGCCCAAGTTATATTTCTATTCCAACCTTGTTTAACGCGAGAGGATTGGATATGGAAAGAATGGATAACTTGATGATGGAGAAGAAGTCCGTCAGCTTGCCTTGTGAAGATCCGGTCACTTATGGCGTAAATGCGGCAAAACCTATTATTGATCGTTTAAGTACAACGGCGCGTAACCACATTGAAATGGTGATTTCATGCAGTGAATCAGGACTGGATTTTGGTAAATCTCTTAGTACCTACATGCATGATTATTTGGGATTGAGCCGGCATTGCCGGTTATTTGAAGTCAAACAAGCCTGTTATGCTGGAACGGCCGCTTTACATATGGCAAGTCATTTTATCGCTTCTAATGTCTCCCCCGGTGCGAAAGTTTTGGTGATAACCACTGACGTTGCACGCGCTGCGGCGAAGATGACTTATGCGGAACCCTCACAAGCCGTAGGTGCAGTCGCCATGCTAGTCAGTGATCTGCCCGATATTATGGAGATTGATTTTGGAGCAACGGGTTTGTATAGCTATGAAGTGATGGATACTTGTCGTCCAACAGTAGGTATTGAAACCGGCGATCCAGATTTGTCTTTGCTGTCGTATTTAGATTGCTTTGAGAATAGTTATAATGCATACATGGATAAAGTAGAAGGTGTTGATTTTCAAGACACTTTTAATTATTTAGCCTTCCATACGCCCTTTGCTGGGATGGTTAAAGGGGCGCATCGGAAAATGATGCGACAACTTGTCAAAGCCAAACCAGCACAAATTGAAGCTGATTTTCAAAAACGGGTAGCTCCCTCATTAGCCTATTGTGTTCAGGTGGGCAATATTTATTCGGCGACGCTTTATTTGGCACTCTGCGGACTTATTGACACTGCTGAATTAAATGAATTCAAACGGGTTGGCTTATTTTCTTATGGTTCGGGATGTTCTTCAGAGTTTTATAGCGGGCTTTTATCACCGCGTTCCCAATCGGTTTTGGCTGAAATGAAGATAGGCGAGCAATTGAGCCGCCGCTATGAATTGAACATGCAGGAGTACGATAAATTATTGGATTTGAATCAGGAATGGGAGTTTGGCATTAAGGATAAAGAAATTGATCTGTCTGGTTTTGCCAAAATTTATGAACGGGCTTTTGAAGGACGAGGATTGTTGAGGCTTAATCGGGTGAAGAATTATCATCGGGAATATGTTTGGAGCTAATAAATCAGGTAAATACCACGAGCTTGTCCCTAGCGAGAACAACGAATTAGGAAATAAACGAATTGAACAACCCCATTTAAATCTTTAGGTATTCTGCTTGTCTAAAGCAGGTTCCAAGAAAACATTCCAGACGAGATTGCAAACTTTGTTTGGCGTAAAAATGAACGGCGTTGCTTAATTCGTTTATTTCCCAATTCGTTGTACTCCATGATTTGTTGTACGAGACGACATTGTACTCCACCATGACAAAATGAAATACGAAACCATCAATATCAAACATTCAGTGGGTAGTTTAACCATTACCTTTAACCGGTTAGTCCAGCAAAATAGCATTAATGCTGTTTTTCTACAGGAACTGAATGAAGTCCTAGACCAAGCCGAGCAAGATGCTACCTGTCGATTAGTGATTTTAGAAGGACAACAAGGTGTATTTTGTACGGGTATGGACTTTACCGAAATTGTCCAGCGAGAATCTCAAAAGGATATAGAAGCCGACAGGTTCTTTACGCCATCACACTATATGGAAACCCTCAAACGTTTGACTTTAATACCTAAAGTCATCATTTCCAAAGTGGATGGCAAAGTCATAGCCGGCGGAATTGGATTAGTCGCTGCCAGTGATCTTGTCATAGCAACGCCACGTTCTCAGTTTAGTTTATCAGAGGCATTATGGGGACTATTACCGGCCAATGTCATTCCTTACTTGATTCGGCGTGTTGGCTATCAACCCGCTTACAAAATGACTTTGACAACTCTACCGATATCGGCACAAGAAGCCTATCGTATCCATTTAGTTGATGAACTGACTGAAACACCGGATGACAGTATTCGTAAGTTAAAGCCACGAATCATCCGACTTTCCGACTCCACCATTGGTAATATGAAACAATATTTCAGAAAAATGTGGCTGATTACTGAACAAATGGAAGAAATGGCGATTTCAGAGTTTTCTAAACTGATCTCTCAACCGAAGGTGAAAGACAATATCAGAAATTTTGTGGAATATGGGCAGTTTCCTTGGGAAAACCGAAAGCAATAACTTCAATGCGATGGTTTGCTTATGAAAGGATCAAAAAAGACGGGTTCAAAAGTTCAAAAGTCCTTATTGATTGAATTTTTGTTATTCCATTCAGGAAAAAAGCTATGAGTAAGGTAGTCAAATTATTTAAGGAAGGTAGTATTGGCATTGTGGTGTTGGAAGAAAGGGAATACAAAAACACCTTTTCAAAACCATTCATCAATGATTTGAAAAACACCTTTGAGGCAATTGGGCGGATGGCTGACATATCAGTTGTTGTCGTTCATGGCTATGATAATTATTTTTGCTGTGGTGCCACTAAAGAAGAGTTAATCAACATTTTGGGACAGAAAGTTCAATTCACGGATTTGGACTTTCATGATCTCTTGCTTCGCTGTGAAGTCCCTGTGATTTCTGCCATGCAAGGGCATGCTTTAGGTGGTGGATTGGTTTTTGGCTGTTATGCGGACATCATCGTGATGGGGGAAGAATGTCTTTATAGTACCAATTTTATGAAATATGGCTTTACCCCCGGCATGGGTGCAACCTACATCATTCCCAACAAGTTTGGTGAACTCTTGGGCACCGAGATGCTCTTAAGCGCGAAGAATTATTATGGCAGGGAGTTAAAAGAACGTGGTGCCCCGGTTAAGGTTGTCAAAAAAGCCGAAGTTATCAAAACGGCAATGGGAATTGCTAAAGAATTGGCAGATAAACCGCTATTATCATTAAAAGTGTTAAAAAAACATCTTACACGTCATATCTGCTCAGAACTGCCCTCAGTGATTGCAAGGGAATTGGAGATGCACAAAATAACATTTGCACAAAAAGAAGTCCGCCAACGGATTGAGAGCTTGTTTGGGAATTAGTTATAAAATAGTAAGTAAGTACTGAACCATAAATTTTCAGGTATTTTAACAGCGACCAGAAATGGGGCATTGCCCTTTGCGGTAAAATACCGGTTTATTTGTGCTTCAGTACTTACTGAAGCATAAGTTTTCTAGCATTACGAATAAATACCTGATGTTACGCACCCAGATTCTTTTTTTGATAAAAAAACTGGCCCAAAAGTTAATCTGCCAGTAGATTTGCGCCGCAAAGCGTCTCTGGCAGAGCAAATATGGCATTGAGACGCGAGGCATCGCGTCTCTACATCGCTGATTTTAAATAACTTATTGATTTAAAAAATTTATTTAAATAGAAATTCAGATTTTTAAGTGTTTGAATAGACACAGAAGTTGAGTGCGTAACATCAGTAAATACCTGAAAATTTGTGCTTCAGTACTTACTCCGGTAAAATTGAAATTACTTTGATGTTCTAAACGTTACGGGAAAGGTTGTGAATCCATTACAGTTAAGCATTCTAAATGTTACGAGGAAGTCTCAAACCCCGTCCAGCTAAGAGTTTAGTAGATCGGGTTAGCTTATCAAGCGCTTTGCTATAATGTAACCCTACATTTCTCTATTAAAATACACCTTTGTCGGGTTACGTTTTTTTGCTACGCAAAAAAATCTAACCCGACCTACTTGGCTTTGGCTAACCCGATCTACTTGGCTTACATATACAAAGAACAAATTCAGGGGGAAAATTATTGGCTATTTTCTGACAGATTTAACACCCCCAGTTGCAAACCCAGTCCAGCTAAGTTTTTCCCATAAACCATTGAAAACGCTGATTTAATAATTCTGTCGTGCCCTGCATCAGCTTGTCAGCAATCTCATCCACATGCCGATTTCGCCAGTTTTCCAAGGCAGTTCCCTTAACCCATTGATTAAACGCGCCCATCGCCGGGCCGCAATGAATCTGATAATCGACTTTTTGTTCAGCACTTCCCTGCATTGCTAAACGCATGGTATGCACAAAATACCATTTAAAAATGAGGGCCATTTTGTGTTTAGGATTGCGTTCGGCTTTTTCAATCTCTTGGGGCCGGTATTGGGAATAGTACGCCTTGGTTTCGGCATAGACATCTTCAAAGCTGCGGTGGAAATATTTGTCTTGGATTTGCTTTTTGGTTTGGTCGTCAATCTCATCCAAAGAATTGTAGTGGCGATAAAGATCATACAATTTATTGGCGCGGGCCGGAAAAAATACGCCTTTTCGCACCACTTGGACTTTGGCCCCAAGTTCAAACATATCCCCCGCCGGCGCATAGTCGGTGTCTTGGACATTCAGTTGCTGCAAGATATCCTTTGCCGCATCACTGGTTCCCGCTTCGACGGTACATTGATTGATGGAACCGGTCAGAATGAAATCAGCACCGAGCATAAAAGCACTCGCTGCCGCTTCCGGGGTACCAATCCCACCAGCCGCACCCACTCTGACTCGTTTGGCGTACCGATACTGGTTCATTAGTTCATCTCGTTGTCTGATGATCGTGGGTAATAACACCGACATGATTCCCATATCGGTATGTCCCCCAGAGTCGGCTTCCACACATAAATCATCCGCCATTGGTATGTTTTTGGCGAGTTCCGCTTCTTGCTGAGAAATTCTGTTGGCTTCCAATAATTTTTTCACCAGACGTTCCGGGGCAGGGCTTAAAAAAACTTGGGCGATTTCGGGCCTAGATATTTTCGCCATGATTTTGTGAATGGTGGAAATTTTCCCCGATGTATCCCGCCTTAATCCATTCAAACGATATCTCACCAATGCTGGTGTGATTTGCATGAAAGCTGCCGCTTCAATCTGTTTGACACCATATTTCAAAAACAAATCCACAGTGTCTTCTTCCAATTGTGGTGAGCCTGGGTTGTGCAAAAAATTCATGCCATAAGCTTGCCCTTCCTTGAGTTCTCTTTGGATGAATTGAATCGCCTCCTCAATCTTGGGCAATTTCAGCCCACCGGTGCCAAAATAACCCATCAGCCCGGCTTGGCCCATTTTGACAACCTGTTCTTTGGAAGCAATGCCCTTTACCATCGCGCCCGTCACATAAGCATATTTCAGGTGATATTCCTGTTTAAATTCTTGACTTCCAAGAGATTCCGGTGTGATTGAAGAAGAAATTTCTTGCTGTGGCGGTTCGGCTATAGCGGGTTTCGGGCTCACGTCCTCTTCGTGAGCCACGAGCGGCTTAGCTTCTTTCTGGATTTTGGCAATCAGCTTCGTCAACACCTCACCAGGGCCAACCTCTTCAAATACCATTTTCCCTTGTCCCATCAAATAACGGATACTGTCCACCCAATTCACCGGATGGGTGATTTGTTGGGCTAAATTCGCCACTATTTCCGTTTTTTTATAAGGCCGAGCCGTCATATTAGAGATAAGCGGTATTTTTAAATCGGCAAACTCAAACCCTTTTAAAAACTGCACAAATTCCTCTTGCGCGTCACGCATATAACGAGAATGAAAAGCGGCACTGACATTTAAAGCCACACACCGAACCGAATCCATTGGTTCAAAAAGATCAATCACGCGGTTAATTTCATTCTTTAAACCTGCAATCACAATTTGGGAGGGCGTATTGTAATTAGCAATATCAATCCCGGTTAAGCCATTTTCCGTTAAAATCGCTTTGAGTTTGTCAACCGATAAATTGAGCACCGCTGCCATAGCCCCACTAGAAGCTTTACTCATCAGTTCTCCGCGTTTTTGCACCAGTTTTAAGCCAGTAGTAAAATCAATCCCACCGGCGGCCAATAACGCATTATATTCACCCAAACTATGCCCAGCAACAAAATCTGGTGGTATGCCAGTTTGTTCTTTTTTCTTAAAGTATGTCAAAGCATTAACTACATATAAGGCCGGTTGGGTGTTTTGAGTTTGATTTAATTGTTTCTGGGGTCCTTCTAAACAGAGTTCTTTGATGGAATAGCCTAAAATGGCATCAGCTTGCGCCATTAAATCAGCAAACTCGTCAAATAGGGTGGCACCCATGCCTTTTTCTTGGGAGCCTTGCCCCGGAAAAACCCAAGTTATCATCTTCTTTTCCTCTTTTGTAAGTCCCCTCTTGGAGGATTTAGGGGTGTGTTTTATAGAATGGTGCGTGGTTTGAAACAAACCCTTAACCTTTTCTAAGTTTGGTAAATTCTGTCCAAACGGTGTCAATATCGGAAAACTTTTGGACTGAGAATGTTTCGTCAGATTATACTTGACGAAATTAGCCAATGTTCCAGACGGGCCTAAATCCAGATAAAGGTATGCTTGCTTTTCCTCTAAACGCTGCACCGTTTGTTGAAATAGTATCGGCTTTCTTATCACTTCCCAAAGATAATTCTTTTGAAGTGAAGTGAGAATATCAGCATAAACACAAGAAATCAACGGAATTTTAGGCTGTTGATAGGTTTGGATCGAAAGAAAATCCGTATAACTGGGTGTCGCCGGTTCAATCAAAGCGGAATGAAAGCCTATCGACACTGGCAAACGTTGATAAGTCATGTTTTTCTCTTGCAAAAAATTTTCAATATCTTTCAAAGACTCCGGTTTGCCAGACACGACAAAATGAGAGTGAAAATTAACTGAAGCTAATTCACTATTATTAAATAACAAAGGCGTTTCATCAAACAGTGTTGACTTATGAACAATAGCCGTCATTCCCCCGTTTTGACAATGAGTTTCTAACACCTGCGCCTGTTTAATAACGGCTTTGAGTACTTCTTCAACCGGCATAACACCCGCCACCGCCGCCGAGGCAAACTCGCCCATACTCGTTCCCAACACATAATCAGGTTCTATCCCGTCTTCCAAAAGTACTTGAGCAAGCGCATACTCCACCATAAAGATGGCGGGGTGACTGTATAACGTTTGATCAAATAAATCACTTTTGGATTTGGTTTTGTCATAAAGCTTATCAAGTACCGATTCACCAAGCATATCAGAGGCTATCTTATTTAAAGTCAGCATCCATTTCTGGAAGGTAGGATGTGGCTCAAACATCTCGAAGCCCATATTGAAATAGTGGGAACCCTGCCCGGAAAACATAAAGATAACCGGCTTATTCATCTGTTACACCTAATCGTTAATTGTTAATTTAATTATTCATGGTACTCATAAATGGGTTAAAACTCGCCTCCTTTGCCTCAAATATACTACAGTGGTTCATAAACTGCGATTTTGAAAGAAGTAGAAATCAATGACTTGAATTAGTAGTAAAAATCATCCCCAAAACTAATAAAAGGTAATGTGTCAACTATACTGTCCACCGTTACAATTTGCACTTTTGCTTTTTGAAAAAATTGAAGGGGTTAATCACCATCACCTGACTTTCGCGTTGCGACAACGGCTGATGCTGTTGGCTGTTAGAATCAATAATAGCTACCTTATGACGATGCTAAGGAACGTGCATGAAATAACTTGATCAAGTTCAAAAATGAGGTATGATTTGACAAATCATTCTTATCCTAGAATAAAAAAAGCGCCTAATGCTTATATTTTTTGATAAAACATACCTTAAATTATAAAATTCTTCTCGTTTCTATGAGCAAATTAGAGGGTTTATAAAATACTTATGAGAAACAAAGCACGACTGGTTCTAAATCAGGCAGAATAGAAATGAGGTTGTTTTTTTAAAAATTAAGCGATTATATTAAAATTAAATAATAATAGGGTTTTATCAAATCACGTCTCAAACATATATTTTACCATAAAATCATCGAAGTATTTAAAATAAAAAAAAATGATTGAAGCCTACTCAAAAGAAATTGAAGAGCAGATGCAAGAATTTTATAATCGTCTGCCAGAAAAAAATAAACGTTTAGATGCAGGTATTGAAGCTTTAAAACGACCAGATCGGTGGTATTACTTATATCGCTGAACTTTTCGAGTGTTCACGCAATACGGTTAGGCAAGGAATTAAAGACCTAAGCGAAGCAGAAATATTGCCACAAAACCGCAATAGAAAGGCGGGTGGTGGTCGAAAGCCTATTTTTCAAACAAATTATGATATTAATGAGGTATTTCTGGACATTTTAAAAGAGCATACAGCAGGAGAACCAATGGATGAAAGCATAAAATGGACAAATTTGACCTGTGCTGAGATTGGTTCATTGTTGGCTAAAAAAGGCTTTAAAGTTAGTCGCAATATTGTCAGAAAATGATTGAAAAACAATGGCTACGTTAAACGTAAAGCCTTGAAAAAGAAGGCAGCTGGCTTCCATAAGAACCGTAATGCCCAATTTGAACGTATTGCTGATTTGAGAGAGACTTACAATGCGACAGGCAATCCTGTCATCAGCGTAGATACTTCGATAAAAGAGCAAATAGGTAAGGCATGAAGTGATGGTAAAATCGACACCACTGAAACTCTGTCAGTTTTTGATCATGATTTTCCGTCATTGGCAGAAGGCGTTGCTGTGCCTCATACGATTTATGATCTAGCGCGTAATGAAGCCTATGTTAGCATAGGTACAAGCCGCTTGACCCGTGAATTTGCTTGCGATTCAATTCGTAACTGGTGGTACACTTATGGAATCTTACACTATCCTATGGCAACCTCCATTTTAATGTTGATGGATGGAGGTGGTAGTAATGAGTCCCGACACTCTATTTTTAAACAGGATTTACTTTGCGATGCTGAGGAGATTGGCATTGAAATACGAATCGCACATTATCCACCGTACACATCTTCATTACATCCTGTTGAACATCGTGTATTCCCTCATATTACCCGCTCCTTGCAAGGTGTTATTTTAACAACGCATCAGCTAACAAAGGAATTAATAGAGAAAACAACAACCACCTCTGGCTTAAAGGTCTTCGCCTGTATTTTTAATAAAGTTTATGAAACAGGCAGAAAAGTGGCTTCAGGTTTTAAAAAATCCATGAGAATTGTATTTGATAAGTTTCTTGGGCAATGGAATTATGTTGCTGTTCCCAAAGAAACGGTTTTGGAAGTTGGTTAAGTTATTTTATGCACATTCCTAAGTACCTGGGCAAAAATAACTTGCTCATTTGTATTCAAATAAGTTATCATTTTTCAGATGGACGATGAAAAAATTATCGCATTGCTTAGAGAAAAATACAGAGACTTAACGCCAATCTTTGATGAACGAAGCCGCCGACTATGGGCCGCCACAGAAGCCAAGGCAATCGGTCATGGTGGACAAACACTCGTTGCACAAGCCACAGGTTTGTCACGTCGTACTTCGTACTATTTATACAGGATTAGAAGAACTCAAGCCACTCAAAAATTCAAGTTCTGGTTCTCAAAGACGTATTCTTCATCAAGGTGGAGGACGAAAACAGTTAGTTGAACATGACCCCAGTTTGATTCAAGATTTGGATGCTCTAGTTGAACCTTCTTGCCGTGGCGATCCAGAGAATCCGTCACAAAGGACATGCAAAAGCACAAGACGTTTGGCAGTCACATTACAAAAATAGGCGCTAATCAGATACCGAAAAATAGCTGCCTTACTCAAACAACTTGGCTACAGCCTTCAAGGAACTCGAAAAACTAAAGAAGGTAAATCACATTCTGATCGTGATGCTCAGTTCAAATAGATCAATAAACGGGTAAAAATCTTTCAAAAACAAGGACAACCAGTCATTTCAGTGGACGCTAAAAAGAAGGAATTAGTTGGCGATTTTCAAAACAAAGGACTTGAATGGCATGAAGAAGAGAGGCCAGAGCCTGTACGTATTTATGATTTTATAGACAAGGAACTAGGTAAGGTGACTCCTTATGGTGTTTATGATCAAACGGCTAAGTTGGGTTGGGTGAGTGTTGGAACCGATCATGATACGGCCAAATTTGCTGTAGAAAGTTTAACAAAGTTGGTGGCAAAAAATGGGAAAAGAATGTTATCCATTCGCCCCTAAACTTCTCATCACGGCAGATGGTGGAGGTAGTAATGGTAGTCGAAATCAATTATGGAAAGTCAGCCTTCAGGAACTCGCTGATGAAACAGGGCTACATATTTTTGTTTGTCATTTTCCACCTGGCACCAGTAAATGGAACAAGATTGAACATCGTTTATTCAGTCATATTAGCATGAATTGGCGAGGGCGACCCTTAATAAATCTTGAAACCATTGTCAATTTAATTGCAAATACCACTACTGATAAAGGATTAAAAGTTCAAGCCGAACTTGATGCTTCAGCCTATCCTACAGGAACCAAAGTTTCTAATGATGAATTAAAATCTCTTAATTTAGAAAAGGCATCCTTTCATGGTGAATGGAATTACTCTTTATTACCAAGACTTGATGATATGAAATGAGCAAGTTATTTTTGCTCAGGTACTAAGTATAAATCTGAATAGCTTAAATTTAAACTACTAACAAATACCTAAATCCACCACCTAATTTTCAGACCATCTACTTTTGAGAAATTTTTGAGAAATAGTCCCTCTCTTTTTTTGATTCACGATATTTTTTAAGTATTTGAGACTTCAGAACCATGAAATTTTCCATTTTATTTATAAAATTTATGGTTATTAGCCAATTTTAGGCCATAAGAATCCTCTCCTGTCTCCATCAGGCAATTCACATATTTAAATTGGGCGATTAGAATGACTGATAATGAAGAACAACATACTTCATACAATTATTAAAGCTATTTTTATTTTTATATCAAATATTTAAGCTATTTTTCGGTGTACGAGGTATGCTGTCCACCACTCACTTCAATAAATATTTATCCCGATGGAACAAGAGCCAATTCCATAATCCTTTGCCGAACATCAAATAACCGTTCTGTAGAGGGATAACTACTTGATAAACGTACAATAAGTTGTCGAGAACGTTCTATTACACGACCGGCAATATGAATGAAGCCTTCACTACTCGCTTTCAGTCGTTTATCTGCCCAATTTTTGGGCAACACAAGGAGTTTCATTAAAGAATTCAGGTTGAAGGCGATAATCATGATTGTCCACCAAGCCGCATTTTCACCAAAGTCACCTGAAGGCAAGCGCCCTCCAGCTAAATCTTCCTTCATTACCGAATGTGCTTTTTTGTTTTTGATACAAATATTGACTCTATCAGAATATAAAGTGGTAACAAACATGATCTGTTTGTGACTGTCCCAAACACCTTGTAATGCCCTTGATCGTTAAATTCCATAGTGGGAAACGGCAATTGTTGAGTGTCAGTGCTAAACAGTTCTTTTTGTTCTAGAGATTCACTTCTGTTCATAAAACGATAATTAGGTTCATCTTTTTGAGTAGCTAGCCCATTTGGAACTTTACCTCCTTCTGCCCATTCTTGATTGGTTTTGATTCGATATTCTGGCCCTATTTCTTGATATAAAGGATGCCATTGGTGTTCTTTCACATCAGCCACCGCGAGTTTGAATGCCGGAGTAACATCTACCCCAATGGCAAATTGAATAACACCGAAACGCTCATTTTTACCCTCAGCACAGTTTTGCCTCCATTCATGTTGATAACCTGCCGTATCCGAACGTAAGTACACCTCTTCTACCCCTTCAGGAAACCGTTCTAACCCTTCTTTAAAGACTCTCAATTGCTCGTATCCAGCCGGGACATTCCCGTCTCGAAACTCAGAATGCACCACAAGATTTTGTTCAAACCAGTAAGTATTCAGAGGCTGATAAGATTTATAACCCTTATAACAAAATAATGATGGGAGCGAATGAGTTTCCACCAAGGTGGCATCCATATCTAAGGTAGCCGTTTTTTTTGGATTCTTTTGTTGAGCAAATGCGATCATATCCGTGTTGACTTGTTGTAAATTCTGCAAATGTTCATTTGGTGCGGGTATAAAAGCTTTACTAGGTTGACGTTTTTCTTCCTCATCTTGGTTATGATACGCTTCTAAATATCGAAAGACTTTCGACTCTGAAGGCACCGCACGGCGACGTTTTTTGCGCCACCGTCTTTCCAAAGCACGCCTTTCTTTGCGCGGTAAACCGTGTGTTTCCACTCGTCTCAGAACTTGCGCGAAACCTTCATCTCCTTCTAAGAGACGCAAATCATCATAACGATCACCACCAGCCAGATTCAACAAGATTAATGACATCACTATTTGTTCAGATGGAAATCCTTGTTTTTTTCCAGAACAAACGGTTAAATGTTGTCTAATTGAATCCGTTAGACCACAAACCGCTGCTAAATCCAAATAAGATGGCAAACCGGCTAATGCTGTCATGCCCGAAGCAACCGGTTCGACTTCGTACTGAAAAGGTAGTATGCCTTGATTCATGATTTTTACCTATTGATTTGTATACTTTTTTATATTAACTGTTTCATATTAAAAAAGCAACCGACATTAACTCATTTTTTCACTTTATTGGTGAACAAAAAATTTACCACAATATATTGTAACCGTATGATGATACAATAACAACTAAGTTTATAAAAAAATTTGATGGTGGATTAGGGTAAGCGAATTCTTCCTCAATACCCGGTTGACGCTGGGTTTTGAGTAAATGATCGGCCAGATCGTAGGTATAGTACGTTTTTCCCCGTTCTTGATCGTCAATGGTAATCAGATTGGCGATTTGATCGTATTGATAAACACGTTCAATCAACGTCGGCTCCGAGCCTTCATGATTATAATACGCTTTTGGTAAAGGCTTTTTACCTTCCTCAATCAATTGTTGCTCGGTGAGTCGGCCGATTTGATTATATTTTTGAAACAATCTGCTGCCACCGGGGATCGTGCGCTCGATTTCTTGGCCCAGCGCGTTGCGTTTCCAATCAAATTGGTTTTGATCACCGAAGTTTAAACGCGTGATCGCACCATTGCCGTCATAATCAGAATCGATCCAAGTGCCGAGATTGGTTTCTGTGTGGATAAGATTACCAACCTGATCATACTGATGTTTAATGACAAAGTCATCTTGGGTTTCTTGAATGATGCGCCCAAAAGCGTCTCGCTCCAAAGTGACGGTGCAGTCTGGGTTAATTGCGGCAATGAGGTTGCCGTTTGGATCATATTCAAAACGTTCGGCAATACCATCTGGTAATTTTTTTTCAATGACTCGCCCTAAGGCATCACGTTTATAAGTCGTTTCTTGCCATAAGCCATTGATTGTCTTGATTAATTCTCCGGTTCTGGGATCGTATACCCATTTTAGACTACGGCCATCAAAACCCGTTTGTTCTTCAAGTTGTTCGGCCGGATTATAAGTGAAATGGCAAAATTCTCCTTTTTCGTTGGTAATGGCCTCTAAAATATCATGTTCGCTACCCCAATGATAATGAACGGTTTGTTTTAACGGATCGGTGGTTTTGAGTAAACGTTTACAGGTGCTGTATTTCCAATAATGGGTTTGTCCAATCGCGTTAGTCAAGGCTGTTAGATTATTGTCACAGTCATATTGCGCGAATATCTGGTTTTGATCCGGTAAAGTGATTTTGGTTGGATTGCCTAATCTATCGTATTCAAAATAAACGTTATTATAATCCGCATTTTGGCGTAAAACGACTCGGCCTAAATCATCTGTTCTATAATAAGTTGGATGGCCTTCCCAATCGGTGCTTTTGGTTAAAATGCCTTGGCGCGAGAATTCTTGCTCTTTGTAAGCGCCATTGGGATCAGTGATTTTGATTAAATTGCCTGATTCGTCATAGTCAAATGACCAAATTGCGCCAGTGGGGGCGATGACTTTGGTCAAGCGATTTTTCTTATCAAAACGTCGTTCCCATAACTGGCCTGCCGGATCAAGTAGCGCGTTGGGTGTTATAATGTAACCATGCCCCAACGGATTTATGATCTTATTGCGGT
>Ga0164315_10000556_pt1 | contig 26251 bp, 29 predicted proteins | sample GuaBasSedimGuay6_FD_113737 | JGI IMG/M metagenome (GOLD analysis project Ga0164315, IMG submission 113737) | Subseafloor sediment microbial communities from Guaymas Basin, Gulf of California, Mexico - Guay6, Core 4569-2, 0-3 cm | ecosystem: Environmental > Aquatic > Marine > Hydrothermal vents... | reverse complement strand
TTGGGGTCAGAGTAAAATTAATAATTTATAGAAATAACAAAAAAAACTACCAATCAATATCTATACCTAATTGGTGATAAATGGTTCGCTATATAAATTAATGTTACTCTGACCCCAATTATTCGGGGACAGCCAGGTAGGATAGGCAAACATAACCACTCGCTTCATTAATATTTATAATCGTTTGTCCACCTGCTGCTTGTCAAATGAATGGGGGCAAACGGTCACTTGCATTGTCAAATCAATTGGTTCGTGTTTGCCCACCCTACCTGGTTGAAAAGAATACTTTTTGCATAAAAGGTGAGCTACATTTTTTGCCCAGCGCAAAGTTAATCAGATAAGACTTTGCTCCCAATTTCTGTTATGATTCAAAAATGATTTATTCTGTCAATTGATATAACGGGAAAATTTATGTATCAAGAACTTTTTAAAGCTTTTGAGAATGTGAAAAATCTAGGCGGTAAAGCTTGGGAACATGCGGTGGCTATTGACTTTTTTCAGAGTAGTCACATTGAGGATTGTTCTATTCACTGTTTCCATTATCAACAAATGTTTGAGTGTTTCTTAAAACAGGTTTTGGAAACGAAAAGCCAGTTTGGTGCTTATTCTAAATCACATCAACTCAACAAATTATTAGAAGAGGTGATTTCCACTACCGCATTTAAGACGAACAAGTCTAAATACCGAGGTGATTTAATTGCCATTACGGTTTGTGCTGAGGAATACAGATATAATTTTGACATTGATTGTCAAGGATATTTTGAAAGCGTTGCTGTTTGCGATGACTTAATCAAAGAATTGATTGAATTTGAAAAAAAAGTAAACGAGCAAGCGAAGCCTATCATTCAGAAACTATCATAAAATTCGATGATCAAATTTCTTGTAAATGATTGATTTTAAAATAAATATTATTTTAAGGGCTAACAAATAAATTAACTTGAAAATCAATAAGTTACCTATTTTATGCCTTAAAAATCTGTCATCTTAAAGCCAAATCACATCAAAAAATTGAGTACGCTTTAAAGCTTGGATTAAAATTGTATCTGCTAAACAGGTTGGTATCGTATTGATGAACTCATTGGCAAAAAATATAAAGCGGTAGCGGAGTACACCGTGCTAATGCGCTACAAATAACCTCTGACAATGGCATTATCGTTGCAGGTGAATCACTATCTAAACATTCCAAAAAAACAAGGGCTTGGATATTAAAATGGGATGCTAGGGGGCATCAAAGTTGGAAACTGATGTTTAATGATGTGAATGGTAAAGCCTACGCTTTACAAGCCACCTCCGATGAGGAACTCATCATGGCAGGTTATGGTGAATCATCAGGCAAAAAGCAGACTTGGGTATTGAAGTTTGGAGAGTAACGCGTGGCAATACGCCCTTGACATCAATCACAATCCCCGATACGATTTTGATGATATTCGTAAAATGGTGTGCTTTATCCCCATGGCTTTTAAAACGGGCAATAAATTAGGCTGTTTATTTTCATCTACCGGGGTAAGGCTAGAAATCCGATTTATTGAAAAATCGGATTTTCTGGGTGAAAGACGGGTATATTTTTTATAATTAAGGAATGCGGATTTAATAAAACCTCGATTCGAGGTTTGAGTTTTTTGAAGAAAACCTCGAATACTAAACCTGTCAGATTTGACAAATCAAGTTTTGGATTTATTAAATCCTGAATCCTAAGTAGCGGGTTCAATAACAATAGGAGAACGAGGCCAAGCTGATAGCAAAGCTTTTACCAAAGTGGCTAAGGGAATAGCAAAAAATACACCCCAAAATCCCCATAACCCACCAAAAACTAATACTGCCATAATAATGGCTACAGGATGTAAATTTACCGCTTCAGAAAATAATAAGGGGACTAAGACGTTGCCATCTAAAACCTGGATAAGCGTGTACATACCCACAGTCCAAAAAAATTCTTGTCCAATACCCCATTGGAAATAAGCGATAATGATAATGGGAAAGGTCACCAGCACCGCACCCACATAAGGAATAATCACAGATAGTCCAACGAGTACCGCGAGTAATGGCGCATAATTCAAATTCATATAGGCAAAAGGAAAATAGCTAAAAGTACCCACCAGGAAAATTTCATACACTTTGCCCCGCACATAATTGCCCATCTGTGCATCCATTTCAATCCAAACGTTTTTAGCAACTGTGTGTTCTTTTGGTAAAAACCCCACAAACCATATGCGAATTGTTTCCTTGTCTTTGAGAAAAAAAAACACCAACAGCGGTACTAAAACTGAATACACGACTAAAGTAATCACCGCTGGGATCGAAGCCAATGAATAAGATAATACTGATTGCCCTATTTCTTGCACCCTGTTACGTATTGAGTTAATAATGCTTTCGACTTGTTCAGCGGAGATCATTTCAGATTTTTCAGGCAAATCTTGTAACAATTGTTGACCTTTTGCCACCATACTAGGTAGTTCATGAACCAATTGAGTTAATTGGTACGAAAGTAAGGGCAGCAAAAAAACGACAATAAACATCAATAAAGTAATAAATGTCAAATAAGTCACAATAGCAGCGATAGGACGTGGAATATGCCAACGTTGCAGGTTTATAATTAAACCATCTAGTAGGTAAGCAATAACTAAACTAGCAAGTACAGGAGCCAGCATTTCACTCATGGTCATTAAAATGGTGAAACTGGCTATCAATAATATGGCTAATAATACAGCTTGGGGATCTGAAAAATAACGATGAAACCAATCCTTTATAACTTTTATCATGTTGCTTTTTCTCGTATTAATTCTTCGTAATGTCGCAAAAATATCGTTTCTAATTTATCAATGACTTCAATTTTATCACGCCCATGCATAATATGTTCACTCATCAAGCAAGAAGTTTCATTAAGCATCACCGCTTTATCAAGCATGGGATAGCTTTGCGCCAGGCGCTTAATTGCAGCAACGACTGATTCATCAGGTGGGCGTGGCTTGATTTGAGGTGCAGCAGGCGGCTTAGGTTCCTTTATCGAATTAGAGTGTAAAAACTCGGCAAATGCCAATAAAGTTTGTTGTTGTTCAGGTGGTAATTGTCTAAAAATACGCTGCAGCTGTTGTTGTTCTGATTTCATCTGTTTTTAATTAATGTTTAGGAATGTGTCTGAAATAACTTCGACAATTTTAGGGTAACCACAAGGGATAACCCCTACGGATTTTCACATTATATAGTGGTAAGATTGAAGGTTAGCTTAATCATTAAATCTCGTACCTGTCCACAAAGAACGTGTCTGAAAAACTGCCGTACTAAAGCGTTGCCCTTGCACTTGTAAATGGCGCATTAAAACGAAATTAAACAACAATGAATTATAATGGCGCAGTTGTGCCAAAAATTTCGCCTGTTCAGTTGTAATATATTGTTTTTCATGAAGCCACTTTAAAGAAATAATTGGGATAACCGCAGGTAGTGGGTAATCAGAAGCATAAAGTAAACGTGGGTGCCAGTCCTTACGAGTAATCAGCGTTTCAATACATGAAACCCGGTCAATTTGCATAACGGCAGATAGATCACCCCATAAAAGCTTTTCATAATGTGCTTCGTCCATGAGCCTACTAAATAATTCAAAATTGGAGACCAAGGGTCCATTTGGACCTTTATCGGTATCATGATTATAGCCTAATGAGGCACAATGAGCAATAACGACTTTGACACCTTGATCTAAAGCCCGTCTTAATGCTAAAGGATTGCCGTAAGCTTGAGTATGAGTCCCACTCACCGCCTTTTCATCACCACAATGACACAATAAGGGTAAATCCCAATGCGCCAGGGCTTTATAAAAACGATCACAGAGCGGTGAAGCTGGGTCCATTCCCATTGCCGGTGGTAACCATTTGACCCCCCGCGCACCTTCAAAAAATGCTTTTTCTAAAGCTTCGACGCAATCCTTTCGATAGGGATGAATTGAGGCTAACCATTCAAAAGTATCTGGTGATTGTTTATGAATCTTGCGAGCATAGCTATTAGGGGTATAAAAAGCGGTTTGTTCAGGTAAACGTTCACCTTGTTCATTATAACTATAATCATAAGCTAGAAGAACAAAACGGGAGCCTTGCCCCCAGCGTAAACTTTTTAAACGCTCCACAAATCCTTCATCTATTGTTCTATCAGGTAGTGGGCATGAAGCATTCAGATAAAAACGAAATTGTGTATAATGTTTGAAATAGAGTATATTAAGTGAACGGGGATTAAGCCAAATGCCACTATCAGAGTCTCCAATACCGATTAAATGGACATGCCCATCCCATACTTGTGTTATGTCAATGCCTTCAAAGGCTGAAGATATAATTTCATGTTTAGCCAATTCTGAAGGTAACTGACTATCTAAACATGCGTTAAAAAATTGATTATCATCAGGCCAATATTTGGATAACCTAAGGGCATTGAAACCATAGTAGGCAGATACTCCTCCGCCGACTCCTAACAAACCTAATAAACTAATGAAATAACGGCGTTGCATTTTTAGTTATTGATATAATGAACAATGTGAATGGGAAATAACTGGTCGAAAACGAATAAAAAGTGAATTAGACTTACCTGCAAATTTTTGGATTTTCGTAGGGTGGGCAAGGTCTTTTTCTTCTTGCCCACCATCATCGCCTACATAACATGCCATATTATGCCCGTGCGAAGTATACATTAGCAATTGATTTCAAGGCTGATTAGTTAGCCAATTTTATTGAATTCCGATACCGATCTGATTTATCAATAAATTGATCATTTTGACTGTCGCCTGAATAGCAGCCATATTTTGATCTGGATTGACTCCCCTGGTAGTCAGCGTGGTTGTTTGCCCATTTTTTAGCACTATTTGCCAAGTAATCGCTGCTTGAACGAGTGCGTCGGTTTTGCCACCAGGTGGAATAGTGACTTCATAATCCAGTAGTTGGGGGACTTGAATCTGAAATTTTTGTAATATTTTTCGTAGCGCATTCATAAATGCATCATAACCACCGTCGCCCTGTGCATAAGCATCGACTTTTTGCCCTTGATAAGCACATTGTATCGCCGCCATTGATTTCAATTTATAAGTCGAATTGAGGGAACAGCGTAACAATTTAAACGGGATATCTTGTGGAGTTTCAAGAATATCGCTGATTAAATAAGGTAAATCTTCGGTGGTGACGACTTCTTTTTTATCTCCCAACTTGATAATTTTTTGTAAAAGCACTTTCTTCTCTGATTCAGACAGTTCATAAGAAAGTTCTTTTAAGCTCATTTCCAAGTTAGCTTTTCCAGATAATTTACCCAGGGCATATTTTCGTTTTCTGTCAAAACGTTCTGGCATCAAATTATTACCATATAAATTGCCTTTTTTGTCAGCATCGGCATGAATACCTGCCGTTTGTGTAAAGACATTTTTACCATAAATCGGTTTATTATTCGCCATCCTTTGTCCAGAAAACATTTCAACCGTGCGTGAAATCTTGTGGAGTTTCTTTTCGTCAACATTAAAATTGACATCTAAAAAATCCTTAATGCTAATCACGATTTCATCTAGCGGCGCATTGCCTGCACGTTCTCCCATGCCATTAACCGTCGCATGAATACCTTTCACCCCCGCTTTAACAGCTGCCATAGCATTAGCCGTACCCAATCCATAATCATTATGAGAATGGAAATCAAAATGCACGCCAGGGTATCGATTAACAATAGTTGAAACATAATGATAAGTTTCAAATGGATTAAAAATGCCCAGAGTATCGGGCAACATGATCCGTTGAACTGGCAACGTTAATAACACATCAATCATAGAATAGACATAATCGGGAGACGTTTTTATCCCATTAGAAAAATCTTCCAAATAGACATTAACCTCTATGCCTTGTTCAGCTGCATACAGGATCGTTTCTCGAATATCTTCTGCATGTTGTGCGGATGTTTTTCTCAATTGCTCGGTGCAATGTTTAAGTGAGCCTTTCGTTAATAAATTAACTCGTTGAACACCAACGGTTTTTGCCCAATCAACCGATTGATTTTTATCAACAAAACTCAAAATTTCAAATCTATCCACAAGATTGACGGATTTTGCCCAATCCAACATTTTGATGACAGATATTTTTTCGCCCTCTGACACTCTAGCAGAAGTGACTTCTAGCCGATCCACTTTTACCTCTGTTAACAACATTTTGGAAATAGTCAATTTTTCTTCCGCAGGATAAGAGACATTTTGCATTTGTTCACCGTCTCTCAGAGTAGTATCCATTATTTCAATACTTTTATTGTTTTCCAATATGCTCTCCTCAATAATTTATAGAAATTCGATTTTTTGAAAAATCGGATTTTTGAATCGCAATATAAGATTCCGCTTTTTGCCAAGAGTTCGGAGTTTTTAGCCATTGGCACGTAGTTTCTGTTTATAGTCTTGATAAATTTGCCAAACTTGTGACCATAAAGCACCTGGTTGTCCGTTACCAACTGGTTTGTCATCCAGGCTAATGATTGGCACAATTTCACGGGTAGAACTGGTGACCCAAATTTCTTGAGCAGAGCGTAATTGGGCTTGGGGAATATTGGCTTCCCGACAAGGTAATTTTGCTTCTCGCATGGCTTCAAGAATTAAATCGCGGGTAATCCCTGGTAAAATAAATTGGCTCTTAGGTGGCGTAATGGCTACCCCTTCGACTACAATAAATACATTACTAGCAGCCCCTTCCATCATATAACCATCACGAATTAAAATCGTTTCCGCTGCACCAACTTCAATCGCTTGCCGACGTAGTAATACGTTAGCTAATAAGGCAATGGATTTAATATCGCAGCGTTGCCAGCGCGTATCGGCACAAGTAATAGCTTTCACACCGGTAGAGGGGGGCTGCGCTTCAATGGAATCACTCATCATAAACACGGTGGGTACAACTTGCTCTGGAAAATTATGGTTTCGCTTTGCTGAACCACGTGTCACTTGCAAGTAAATGGATTGCTCCCCCCCATTGTTACGGTCCACTAAGGTTTCTAAAATCTCACCCCATTGTTCGTTTGTCAATGGATTTTGTAACTTAATGTTTTTTAAACTATTTTCTAAACGTTGCAAATGGGCTTGTAGCCTAAAGAGATGCCCACCATAGACGGGGATGACTTCATAGACACCGTCTGCAAAAATAAAACCTCGGTCTAATACCGATACTCGTGCCTCTTCCAGAGGCAAAAATTCACCATTAAGATAAACGATCATAGCTATTTAATAAAAGAATAGTGAAAAAGAATCTATCAATCTCTTCCAAAAAGAGCCTTTTTCAATGGAAGAGAGCGCAATGAGGGGACGTTCTGAAATCACTTGATTGCCTAAATGTATTTTCAGTGTGCCATAGGTTTTGCCAGCAACAACAGGAGCCATAATATATTTGTCAATATACAAGGTGGCATTGAGTTGCTTATATTGATTTTCAGGCACAGTCACATATAAAGATTTTTCCAATCCGAGTTGTAATAGAGTCGCTTTGCCGTACCATACTCTTTCAAGATCAAGGGGTTCGTGTGCTTTATACAAGGAATAAGTGTCAAAAAAGCGGAACCCATAATCCAGCATTTTTTCACTCGCCTTTGCCCTCGCTTTTTCACTTTTAGCACCCATAATCACGGAAATTAAGCGCATTTCGCCGCGTTTAGCGGAAGCTGCTAAACAGTAGCCTGCTCCACTGGTATGACCGGTTTTTATCCCATCAACGCTAGGATCGCGTCGCAATAATAGATTGCGATTTTTTTGAGTAATCTCATTAAAGGTAAATTCACGTTCTGAATACCAGCGATAATACTCTGGAAAATGGCGTACCAGGGCATAAGCTAACAGGGCAGTATCACTGGCACTACTATAATGTTCTTCAGAAGGTAAACCGGTACTATTCATATAATGAGTATTTTTCAAACCCAGGCGTTGTGCTTGTGCATTCATTAAAGTGGCAAAAGCTTCTTCAGTTCCCCCTATCAATTCTGCTAGTGCGATACTTGCGTCATTACCGGATTGGATAATCATGCCTTTGAGCAAAAGTTCTACCTGGACTTCAGTTCCGACTTCAAGATACATGCGCGATGTGTACTCACTCATATTCTGTGCTTTTTCACTGATTTTAACTTTGTCAGTGAGTTTAATCTTGCCGATACGCAGTTTCTGAAATACTAAGTAAGCGGTCATCAACTTAGTTAAGCTGGCAGGCTCAATCCGCTCATCAGCATTCTTCTTCATAAATATCTTGCCACTATAAAAGTCTTGCAAAATATAATTACGTGCCGCAATGGGTGGCGGCGTAGGAACTAATACAGTAGCAAAAGCCAGGGGGGAGCTTGAAAAAAATATCAAGCTTAATAGTAGTAAACTGAATTTATTCATCATTAACAATTCCCGATTCCCAATTCCCAATTATCTGACAACACGTACTTCCACTTTTTGCGAGGGACGTTTGGTTAATCCCAGATGACGGGCTGCCCAATAAGACAATTTAATTATGGCAGTATGACTATATAGGCGATCATTGATGGTGACGGTCATACTACGACCGGTTTTCAAATTTTTCACTCGAACTCGTGTATTGAGCGGTAAACTCGCATGTGCAGCTGTCATTCCGTATAAATCATAAATTTGACCACTAGCAGTTTTGATACCGTGAGCCTTTACCCCATACCAGGTTGCAACACCTCGTGCCATATAGTTGCGGCTGTCTATGGGGGAAGGCCGTTTTTTTGGAGCATACCGAACGGTTGGGTTAGTTCGTGGACTGATTCTTTCACGCGGTGCCCTAGTAAGGGCAATCCCTTGTGGTTGCCCTTTCGATGTAGTGGGTGGAAATTGAGAGGGTACTTGTGTATTAATCACCGGTGGTGGGGTAGGTGCGACAGTGCAACCCACGCTTCCCATTAAAAATAATCCTACAAGATGTAGGGTCAATCCATTGTGGTTGCCCTGTATCAGAATAAAATTAATAAGTTTGAGCATAACGATTAGCAATCTCCTGAGCCAGTTGATAAACAGCCATCGCATAACGTTTACTACGATTATAGCGAGTAATCACATAATAATTTTTAAAACCCAGCCAATAGGCGGTTCCAATTTCTGTTTTTAAATCTATAAACAGTCCTAAAGTGTTATTAGATTCATTACCATGATATAGCAACCCTTTTTGCTTCAGTTTCCAAATAGGGTATTGTGGTTCAAATTTAAGGGCAAGCAGATATTCTATCGCATTTGGACGTACTTGAGTTGCTTCAATCACAGGTTGTCCTGTTTGCCAACCATGTTCGCGAAAATAATTCGCAACACTGCCGATGGCATCAACATTGTCTGTCCAAATATTGCGTTTACCATTGTTATCAAAATCGACTGCATAACGGCGGAAACTACTTGGCATAAATTGCCCTATACCCATCGCGCCTGCATAAGAACCTTTTTGCGCTAACGGATTAAGCCCTTCTTCTCGGGTAAGTAGCAAATAATGTTTCAATTCATCCCGAAAAAAGTCAGCACGTCTTGGATAATTAAAAGCCAAGGTTTTAAGGGCATCAATCACTCTAATATTGCCTTTATTTTTACCATAAATAGTTTCTACCCCAATAATGGCAACTATGATTTCGGCTGGGACTCCATAAGTCCTTTGTGCCTGTTTAAGAACCCGATCATTTTTTCGCCAGAATTTAACGCCTTTCTTGATATGAAGTTCAGTGATAAAATTTCGGCGATATTTATACCAGGGCCTCGCCTTACCTATAGGACGGGACATAATTTTAAGGATACTTTTCTTAACTTTCGCTTTGGAAAGTAGATAAATCAGTCGAGATTTATCAAAGCCATGTTGTGCTACCATGTTGTCAATAAATGCTTTTTGGCTAACCTGGACTGCCATGACGCTAATATTGCATAGTAATAGCCCCGTTAGTGTGAAAGAAGTTATGAATTTCATGTTGTTATACTGCTAACTGTTGAGTTTTAGTCGTGAAGGTGGGCAACAAAAACACCTTGCCCACCCTACCTAAAATGTTAATAAACTTTTGTACACCTACTTATATAAAACACGACGATGGGTATGTGCCGCCATTATCAACCCAAATCCTGCCATCATGGTAACTATTGATGTCCCACCGTAACTAATAAGGGGTAATGGTAATCCTACCACCGGCAATAATCCGGTAACCATGCCCATATTAACAATTATATAGACAAAAAAAGTCAGTATCAAACTACCGGCTAATAAACGAGCAAAGGTATCTTGCGCCCGTAGCGCAATATACATTCCACGAGTTAAAATAAAAAAATAAATACTGAGTAATACTAATACCCCCAGTAAACCAAATTCTTCACTATAAACGGCGAAGATAAAATCGGTAGTCCGTTCCGGTAAAAATTGCAATTGCGATTGAGTTCCATTAAGCCATCCTTTGCCATATATCCCGCCGGAGCCGATAGCAATTTTGGATTGAATAATATGATACCCAGCACCTAATGGATCTTGTTCAGGATTTAAAAAGGTCATGACCCGACTACGTTGATAATCGTGCATAAAATACCACAATACGGGGGTACACAAAATGCCCGTACCGATAAATCCAAATATTAAACGCCAACTTATTCCTGATAGTAATAACACAAATAGACCGGATGATCCAATTAATAATGCAGTGCCTAAATCGGGCTCTTTAGCGACTAAAAAAACCGGTACCATAATCATGAGACTCGCTACCAATAAGCGTCCATGGTTAGGGGGTAAAGGTCGGCTGGCTAAAAACCAAGTTACCATCATTGGTACGGCTAATTTCATTAATTCAGAAGGCTGGAAACGAAATAGACCTAGATTAATCCAACGTTGTGAACCTTTACTAGATTCTCCTATAACCAATACGAGTACTAATAATACTACACCTATCATGTATAACCAAGGTATCCAACTTCGCAGTTTTTGGAGGTTAATTTGGGCTAGCCATAACATGAGTCCAAATCCGGTTACGAGTCGTAGGATTTGGCGAATAATCATGTCGAAGTTTTGAGCGCTGGCACTGTATAAAATGATTAACCCAAGACAAGATAATAGTACTAAACTCCACAGCAAAGGTTGATCCAGGTGTAGAAAATGATGCTTATTCCGATGGGTTTGCATTTTCAGTTATCTGTTATTAGTTTGTGACTTTCAAAAATTATTTTAACAATTGATTTCAAAATCTTAAGAATCGTTTCTATTTCTGTACTTTCATTATATTCTCTGCTATGTTCAAAAATGGCAGCCGGATTGTCTGAGTCTATTTCAGAAATTGTTCCACGTACAAACGTCCAAATATCGGCTATGGTATAGCAACCAAATATTTCTTGAATATCTTTGCCATTATCTTCCCAGTTCAAATGGGCAGCGGCTAATAATTGACCATAAAGTTGCGGTTGTGGATTTTTACTTTCCACCCCACGTTTAGCTTCAATAACAACGAAATAGGGTGTTTCTAATTGACCCGCAATACACCTTCCCAAAATACCATCAATGATCCCATTCAGTTCAAACTTTGAATATTGAACGCTTAAAATTACCTCAGACGTTGCGAAGATATCACCCTGCTCTGCTAATCGTAAAAGTGGATAAATCGCTCTTGCCCAAACCGTTGCCTCATTCATAATATGGGCAGGGTAATTCTGTAATTGTGTTGTGAGATAACGCAAGTGAAATTTTTCATCGTCAACAACGGGTACATTTTCTACCTCAGTCCAGCGATAATTAGCAATGCCCTTTATTTTCAAGGAAACAATACTTTTCAAATCTTTTAGGGATAAATCGCTAAAATTAAATTTTTGCATATCAGTTATCAATTATCAGTTTTTGTCTAGCAACAAATACGATTTCTTTAAAAAATAGTATTTGTTTTGATTGGTAAGCCAAAATTTGTCTGGATAAGTATATAACGGTTCACTGATCACTGATTGTAGATGCGATTGTTAAGGATGATTTTTGTAATAAATAATAATCCATTATCTTTTTAGCAATCGGTGCTGCGGTTTTGCTACCCCCACCACCATTTTCTACAATTATTGAAATAGCAATACGAGGTTCCTTTAAGGGTGCAAAAGCTATAAATAATGCATGATCATGATATTTTTTAGCCAGTCTTCGAGCATCATATATTTCAGTTTGTTTGATGCTAATCACTTGCGCCGTACCCGTTTTGCCAGCAAAACGATAACGAGAATGCCGACCTACTTTTCTTGCCGTACCTCTTCGCCCATGTACGACCGCTTTCATGCCACCAATCGCAGTGTTCCAATAGGCTGGATATTTAAGGTTTATAGTTGCCTTTACTAAAGGGGGCACAACAGTCATTTCATTGAACCTACCATCATCCATTGCAAAAACCACACGGGGTTGTTTAAATTCCCCTCGATTGCTTAAAGTTGCCGTCGCAACTGCTAGTTGTAAAGGGGTTGCCAGCATAAAACCTTGTCCAATACCAGTGATAATGGTTTCACCAGGAAACCATTTTATTCCACGCCGACGTTGTTTCCATTCCCTAGAAGGCATTAAGCCTCCCATTTCACCACTCAGATCAATACCTGTTTTTTGACCAAAACCAAAACGGGTCATAAAAGTATTTAGCCGATCAATGCCAAGATCATGAGCCAAAGAATAAAAATAAACATCGCAGGATTGTTCTAAAGCACTGTGGAAATTCACGCTACCATGTCCACTTTTTTTCCAGTCACGGTAACGGTGTTTTTGCCCCTTTAGGCTATACCATCCCCGACACCAAGTACGACTACGTGTACTTCTAATACCATATTCTAAACCGGCTAAACCAACAAAAGCTTTGATAGTGGAGCCAGGGGGATATTGCCCACGTATAGCGCGGTTAATTAGGGGGCGTGCAGATGAATCGCGTAAACCACTGTAAGTTTTAACATCAATACCATTAACAAATAGGTTAGGATCATAGTAGGGCATACTCACCAGTGCCAGTACCCCACCTGTTTTGGGATCAATCGCGACAACCGCAGCACGGTGTTTAGCAACGAGTCGTTCAATATAATTTTGTAATGCAATATCTATATTAAGATGGAGATCTTTGCCTGGCACCGATGGCGTACTTTTTAATGAGCGGATGACGTGCCCCTGAACATTCGTTTCGACATGTTGGAAGCCTGTTTTGCCATGCAATTCTTTTTCATAATATTTTTCTAAACCGGTTTTACCTATATAGTCACTGCCCATATAGTCAGATTTATCTATGATTTCAAGTTCTTTTTTATTTATTCTACCCACATAACCAATTACATGAACCCCGGTTGCGCCCAGGGGATAATAGCGGCTTTGGTTTTGTTTAATCTCAATACTTGGGAAACGATGACGCTGCACTGCCAAACGAGCAACTTCATCTTCGGTGAGCCGATAACGTAAGGGTATCGTTCTAAAACTGCGAGTTTGTCGGAATTGTTTTTTAAAACGGGCAATATCAGTTTCCTCAATCGCAATAATTTGACTCAGTTCTTTAAGTATCACTTCAATATTTTTGATTTTTTCGGGGAGAATTTCTAAACTATAAGAAATACGATTATCAGCGAGTAATACCCCATTACGATCATAAATTAAACCTCGTGTAGGTAATTGGGGTAATATTTTGATGCGATTATTTTCTGATAGGCTAGAATACAATTCATGATCACTGACTTGTAAAAAAACCAAACGCATAACAATTCCCAAAAATAATACCAGCATTATTAACCAAGCGATAAGTACGCGGTTGCCAAAAATTTTATTTTCAAGAACAGTGTCTTTGAGTATTAAGCGTATTGATGACATGTTTTAATGATTAATGAGAATTAAGGGTTGAAAAATTCATTTAAAATCAAACTGTTAAAAACATATTTTGGAAAAGCCTGCACTGGACTCATTTACAATTAGTTTGTGTTTGACAATTTATTCCAAGATTGCCCTTTACAAACCTGCCTACTCCCAAAAAATAACATACCCTTTTCGCATTTTCAGACCAGATAGGTTTTAGAAACAGGGAAAATATATGGCTAACTTATTTATGGGTTTTATTTCGGGGCAAGACTGAATGGTTGCCCTTACGTTATTTCTTGACTTGAGGCAATCCCATTCAATGAGTCCAATGGCATCATTAATCATTAATACCATTTAATGAACGTGGTGAGAGCGTCGCAGATCACGCAAGAGTATAAATAGCCAGGGCCATAACAGCATAGTACTCATAGCCGGATAGATAAATGACCATTCCACTTGTATGTAGTATCCTAATAGATTATATATCCATTGGTTTATTAATTGACTGATGGCAATGACAACAAACACGCCTATTGCTTGTTGCCAAAGGGGAAATAAGCGTACTTGCCTGTGCCATTTCACACTGATATAAGCGATTAAACAAAAATACAATGCATGTTGCCCTAATAAAGTATCACTTAATACATCATGGATAATTCCAATTAACCAACCGGTGGGAACCCCCACCCGTTTTGGAAGCGCAAGGCACCAATAGATTAAAACCATGGCAACCCAATCAGGTCGCCACACACTTGCCCAAGCAGGTAATGGTATTATAGCTAACATAAAGCCTACAATAAAACTGAGAATAATAACCCAACCACCATGATGTTTTTCTAAACTCATTATTTTATAATTCTTAGTACCGGCGTACTTGAGTGCCGACTTGTTTAAGCTTGTACTCGACGTTCAAGTTGTTCTCCCTTTGAGGCAAATACACAGGTTTGCCTTGAGGTATTAAATTTGAATCCATTTGTCTAATTTTTTTCACCCTATTTTTATGTCTGAATCAGATTTGAAAAAATGGGAAAATTAACGGAATAATACCTAAAAAATCAGCCTTGAAATTTATTTCAAGGCTATACTGCTAACAGTTGAGTTTTATTTTTTTCAGGTTTCTAAAACCTATCAGGTCTGCTGTTTTCTGAAAAAGTCTCGTTTTGAGTTGTTCAGAAAAATAATTTCACAAAGGGCAGACACACAGCCCGACAATGAAATATTTGACGTAAGGGCGAACGCAGGTTCGCCCTCCTTTTGAGCTTTTAATCAATGAGAATTCTTTTTCCATAGCAACAAGACTTCACGATTGCGTTCTAAAGCGGCTTTTGGTATGCTTTGTACTTGTGCATAAGGTTTGCCTATATCAGGAATAACTTCAATGACGGTAGCCACAGGATAGCCTTTCGGAAATTTTTTACCAAAGCCAGAGGTTACAATTAAGTCGCCCACTTTTATACTCATATTCAGCCCGATATTCGGTATATATAACAATGAAAGACGATTAACTGTACCCATTCCTTTAGCAACTGTCCGTAACCCCGTTCGTACCACTTGTACCGGTAATTCATGACCAGGATCTGTAATAAGCATAACAATGCTAGAAAAAGCACTCACACGAATAACTTGTCCCATCACACCCATAGCATCTATCACCGGTTGATCTAAAAAAACGTCATCACTTTTACCCCGATTAATTAATATCTTGCGCTTTGAAGGAGCTAAATCGACAGCCAATATTTCAGCAATTTGCACTCGTTCACCGACTTCAACTGATGAACCAAGTAGCTGTTGTAAACGTTCTTTTTCATTTTCTAAGGCATGGAATTTTTGCAGTATTACCTGTAAGCGTAAATTTTCATCCTGTAACCTAGCATTTTCTTCAAGCAACTGGATGCGGCTAGCAACGCTCATAGACAACCATTGACTCGCCTTAACCGGCAAATCGACTATATATTGAATGGGATACACTAAGGACAATAAGTATGTACGTACCGTTTCTAAATAACTGAAACGATAATCTGTCATCATTAATGCTATTGAAGCCACTATACATAAGACTACTCGCAATGTCAGTGCGCGTCCCTCTATCAGCGAAGATTTCATTAAGTTTTCCATTTTTACTGGCTACCCTAATTCTTTGAAAGCTAAATTTAAAGACTTTCTAAAGCAAAAACTTCTGGACCATGCTCTTCAATCATTTCTAAGGCACGTCCTCCACCGCGAGCGACACAGCTTAATGGGTCATCAGCAATAATCACAGGCAGTCCCGTTTCTTCCATTAATAAACGATCAAAATCCGTTAATAATGCCCCACCACCTGTTAACACCATTCCCTTTTCAGCAACATCGGAGCCTAATTCTGGTGGAATTTTTTCTAACGCAGCTTTGACTGTGCTAACAATACTTGCTAATGGTTCTTGTAACGCTTCTAGCACTTCATTACTATTTAGCGTCATACTGCGGGGAATTCCTTCGGCTAAATTACGTCCCCGTACATGCGTTTCATGTAATTCTTTGCCCGCAAAAGCTGAGCCAATCTCATGCTTAACACGCTCTGCTGTTGCTTCACCAATTAAGGTACTATAATGACGACGCACATAAGCGATAATGGCTTCATCAAAACGATCTCCACCGATACGGATAGATTCAGAATAGACAATGCCATTAAGGGATAATACACCCACTTCTGTTGTACCACCGCCAATATCCAGTACCATTGATCCTGTCGCTTCACTCACCGGCATACCCGCCCCTATTGCCGCTGCCATTGGTTCTTCTATTAAATAAACTTCTCGTGCTCCAGCACCGGCGGCGGATTCACGAATCGCCCGGCGTTCAACTTGAGTTGAACCACAGGGTACACATATAAGTACCCTGGGTGAAGGATGCCAAAATTTATTATCATGGACTTTATGAATAAAATATTGCAACATTTTTTCTGTAATCGTAAAATCTGCGATTACACCATCTTTCATAGGTCGCATCGCTATGATATGACCTGGGGTACGACCTAACATCAGTTTTGCCTCGGCACCTACGGCTGCAATGGATTTAGCACCACCACCCGTCATGTCACGTTGTCGAATGGCTACCACCGAAGGTTCATCAAGAACAATTCCGGCATCTCGAACATAAATTAGTGTGTTGGCTGTACCCAAATCAATAGAAAGATCGTTTGAAAAAAGTCCGCGTACACGTTTGAACATTGAAATTTTAGTTTATCCTTTTCAGTTAGAAGTTTAAATTCACAATAAACCTAATAGTTAGTTTGCATTTCACAATTAGACAAATATATTTGTGTTTTTAGCTATTATTATGCAAAATATTACTTTATCAAGCAAGTTCAGTTTGAGCAAGTTTTTATTTTTCAGATTCGCTGTAACGAACGTAGCAAGATCATTTAATTCTTAAAAACCGCATGGAGATTAAAATGTCTTTGCCAAAAAAAGAGGTGGAAAAAATTGCCCACTTAGCTCGTATATCATTAAACGAGCCTGATATTTCACTTGACACACGTCATTTATCTGATATTCTAAATTTGGTTGAACAAATGAATAGCATTGATACAACCGGTATAACGCCTTTAGCGCATCCCCTTGATACTGTTGCCAGACTCCGCCCCGATATTGTATCAGAAACAAATCAGCGCGATCATTTTCAAAGCATTGCACCACAAATTGAAGCCGGTTTATATCTAGTTCCTAAAGTTATTGAGTAATTAGTGTTCTCACTGCCATTTTTAAAATCTTTATTTCCCATAACCCCCTTTTGTTAAAAATGAGGGCAGACACGCAGGTCTGCCCCTACAAGACATGACATTATTCGTAGGGGCTACCCTTTAGTGTTCGCCCTGTGTGTTCGCCCTGTGAACTTATTTATCTGAATAACTATATTTATAGTTGTGAATGCTTAACTGATAACTTAATAACTGATAACTGATAGCTAAATTATGCACAATAAAACCCTTTCTGAGCTTTCTCAAGCCCTACATCTGCGTGAATTTTCGAGCGTTGAATTGACTCATTATTTTTTAGATCGGATTAAACGCCTAGATACGCACTTCAATAGTTTTATTACTATTACACCCGACATTGCCTTAGCACAAGCATTAGCGGCTGATGAGCGTTTACAGTCAGGCGATGCTACGCCACTCACAGGTATTCCCATGGCACATAAGGATATTTTTTGTACCCAGGGTATCAAAACTTCCTGCGGTTCCAAAATGTTGGATAATTTCATAGCTCCCTACAATGCCACCGTAGTCGAAAATTGCCTTGCTGCTGGCATGGTTATGTTGGGTAAAACCAATATGGACGAATTTGCGATGGGTTCATCTAATGAAACTAGCTATTATGGTCCAGTGAAAAACCCATGGGATACTAAGACAGTGCCGGGTGGTTCTTCAGGTGGTTCCGCGGCGGCAGTCGCCGCTCGTTTAACACCCATAGCCACCGGCACCGATACCGGCGGTTCTATTCGCCAACCTGCCGCCTTTTGTGGCCTAACCGGATTAAAACCCACTTATGGTCTAGTATCACGTTATGGCATGATTGCCTTTGCCTCCAGTTTGGATCAAGGTGGTCCTATAGGGCATAGTGCTGAAGATGTCGCATTATTATTAAACGCGATGGCAGGCTTTGATAGCCGTGATTCTACTTCCTTAAATCATCCCAAGGAAGATTATACCACCCATTTAAATAATAGTTTAGCTGGCTTAAAAATAGGTTTACCTAAAGAATATTTTAGCGAAGGCTTATATCCAGAGGTAAACAAAGTGTTAGACGCGGCACGCGATCAATTAGAAGAAGTAGGCGCAACTTTACACGAAATTCATTTACCCCATACACATCTAGCCGTACCTATTTATTATATCATTGCGCCGGCAGAATGTTCTTCTAATTTATCGCGCTATGATGGAGTACGCTTTGGTCATCGTTGTGATAATCCACAAGATTTGATTGATTTATATAAACGCTCACGGGCTGAAGGTTTTGGTGCCGAAGTTAAACGCCGTATTATGATTGGTACTTATGCCCTGTCAGCCGGTTATTATGATGCCTATTATCTAAAAGCACAAAAAATTCGTCGCCTCATCCGTGATGATTTTGTAGCCGCCTTTAAACAAGTTGATGTCATTTTAGGACCTACAACGCCTACAACAGCTTTTAAAATCGGTGAAAAAGTAAATGATCCTATCACCATGTATTTATCTGATATTTATACCATTTCTGGAAATTTAGCTGGCTTGCCTGCTATTTCTATTCCAGCAGGTTTTGTAAACCAACGCCCGGTTGGATTACAACTGATAGGCAATTATCTAAATGAAGCACGATTATTAAATATTGCCCATCAATATCAGCGGTGCACCGATTGGCATAGACAAAGTCCACCAGGTGTTGGATAATGGGTAATTAATGAGATGCCAAAAGGAAAAAACAAAAATGATTGGTGCAATTGCTGGTGATATTATTGGTTCAGTTTACGAATGGAAAAATATTAAAACGAAGGATTTTCCGTTATTTTCGGATAATGGTACATTTACAGATGATACCATATTAACAGTAGCGTTAGCGGATAGTATCCTCAATAATGTACCTTATGTCAATAAGCTGAAAGAATATTTTCATTATTTTCCAACCGCGGGTTATGGAGGCCATATTGGAAAAAGCTAAACTTTGTTCTGAAGTGACTCATAATCATCCTGAAGGCATTAAAGGAGCGCAAGCCACCGCTGCTGCTATTTTTTTTGCCCGAACGGGTAATGATAAAACGGCTATCAAGGATTATATTGAAACTACCTTTGGCTATAATCTGCACGTTCCTTTGGATAAGATCAGACCGACATACAGATTTGACGTATCATGTCAAGGTTCAGTACCACAAGCTATCACTGCTTTTTTGGAAGCCGATGGCTATGAAGATGCAATCAGAAATGCTATCTCATTGGGGGGTGATAGCGATACTATTGCTTGTATTACTGGGGGAATTGCTCAAGCGTTTTATGGTGAAGTTCCCGCTTTTATTCAAGAACAAGTTAGGTATATCTTACCTAAACAGTTAAAAGGAATCATGGAACAATTTATTGTTAAATATCAATAAGTTGGAACTCAATGTTTTCGTGAGAATTGATTAATATTACCTGTTTCCAAACAAAACCTTTATACTAAATATATACTCTGAGCAGTGATTTTTTTGAATTTTTGTAGGGGCGAACCTGTGTGTTCGCCCTGAGGACCTATGTAAGCCAGGGCAGACACTTATGTCTGCCCCTACGAATATCCGAAAAATTGACCGCTTGGAGTATAACGTGAGCGTGTTTGAAGTTGTGAAAATCCAAGTATGCTCAGTTAAAAATAGCATTAGCTGCTTCTTGACTCGCAGAACAACGCAATTGATGATGTAATTCCGTAAAACGATTTTGTAACTCGTTGATTTTATTAGGATTATCTAGCCATTCAAAACAAGCCCTTCCTAATTTTTCTGGACAGACTTGATGTTGCAAAAACTCTGGAACCAATGCTTCTTGGGCAAGAAGATTGGGAAGGGAAAAATAGGGAATATGTACTAACCATTTAGCCAGCCAATAAGTCAATTCTGCCATACGATAAGCGACTACCATCGGGCGTTTTAATAACATAGCTTCTAACGTCGCCGTACCCGATGCCGTTAATATCACATCAGCGGCTGCCATCGCTTCGCGTGATTGTCCATCTAATAGGGTAAAGGGCAAATCAGGTGCAATTTCAGCAATTTGTTCGATAAATAATGCTTTTAAATGCGCATTGGCTAACGGCACAATAAATTGTAAATCGGAACGCTGTGTTAATAACCAACGGGCTGTCTGCAAAAAGGGTACGCCAAGTTGACGGACTTCATTGCGCCGACTGCCTGGCAACAATGCCACCCAGACACCTTGAGGCGGTAAGTTTAAGCGCATTCTGGCTGCTTGTTTAGAAGTTTGCAAAGGAATCTCATCTGCCAAAGGATGTCCAACAAATCGCACCTGTATCTGGTGACGTTGATAATATTCCGCTTCAAAGGGAAATAATGTCAGCATTAAATCACAGGCGCGGGCAATTTTACGCAAACGATATTGTCGCCATGCCCAAACTGAAGGGCTAACATAATGCACTGTCTTTATACCAGCAGATTTCAAAATCGTTTCTAAACCCAAATTAAAATCAGGTGCATCAATTCCAATAAAAACATCTGGCGGATGCTGTAAAAAATAATCACGCAAACTATCCCGACACTTTTTTAGGCGAGGATAATGTTTTAGGACTTCGACTAAGCCCATTACTGATAAGGTTTCTAAAGGATAATGACTCTGAAACCCGGCAGCTAACATTTGAGGACCACCAATGCCTTCAATGATAGCATCAGGATAACGGGTGCGGATAGCCTGAATTAATCCCGCCCCTAAAATATCCCCTGATAATTCACCTGCAATAATAGCAATGTGCATGTTAAAATTTATGAAGGTTTTTTTATACTAACTAAAGTATGTAGGTACGAAGAAGTATTTTAACTTTTTTGTAACTGCTCATTAGCCTTGAGATAAATCTCAGGGCTAAAATCTTAAGTCTGGTAAAGCAGACTAATTAAAAGACATTATACCGATTAAATTTAAGTACTTGATTTTATCGCTTTTTCTAAAAAATGTTAATTAAATCAATAAGTTGTGTTAAATCGGTCTAAACTCTAAAAAATTAGCAGGTTGCTACTTTTTTTAGTCTGTTTTAACAGACTTGAGCTTTTAGCTTTGAGATTTATCTCAAAGCTGAGTAGTTACACTTTTTTAAAAATACTATTTTTTAAAGAAATAGTATTTTTTATGCCTTCAAATAGTAAGTACTCAGTTAATAGAGAGAAATGAACGATTTTATAGATAAATTTTCTTCGATAGAACAAAGTCTCGTTCAATAAAAAGGCGAATTTAAATTATTCGCCTTACTTAAACGCGCAACCGTTTTTGATACATGGGATGTCATTATGGCATCAAAAGGTTTGCCAGACAACGACATGTCTGTTTTGAACGAAGTCATTGATAAAATTCACGCTGTACTTACCCGTAAAGAGAAGCTCAAAATCGGTGCTGTCACAAGGCTATCGCACTATAAGTTCTTATCTAATATAGCTTATAGCTCACTGCTGTTTTTATGCTCATAATTTATCTATAAAAAATGGAAATGGTGTAAAAAACAAAGTAAAATCACAAGAAGAGTCATCGAAGAACATTTTAAATCCTTGCCAGATCCAAGAAGAAGAACAATGAACCTACGCCACAAATTTTTTGATATTTTAATCATCGCAATTTGTGCCATAATTTGTGGTGCTGCAGATGGTTGGGTAGCTGTAGAACAGTTTGGTAAAGCAAAAGAGGACTGGTTTCGCGGCTTTTTAGAACTTCCAAATGGCAGCACTGAACATGACACCTTTACAAATGTGTTCAGAAAACTTGCTTCAGGGAAATTTGAGGTTTGCTTCATGTCTTGGACAGAGTCTATATCAGAGCTATTTGATGGGGAAGTTGTTGCCGTTGATGGAAAAACGTTGCGTCGTTCTCATGATGCTAGTTTTGATAAAAAAGCGATACATATGGTAAGTGCTTGGGCATCAACTAATTCTTTAGTGTTAGGGCAGATTAAAACAGAGGAGAAATCAAATGAAATTACAGCCATTCCAGAACGACTAAAAAGCTTGGAAATAAAAGGCTGTTTGATCACGATTGATGCAATGGGCTGTCAAAAAAAGATTGCATAAATAATAATAGAACAAGAATCAGATTATCTTTTGGCGGTTAAAGATAAGCAACCAAAGCTTCATCAAGCAGTACAAGATTATTTTACACAAGCAAATAAAGTGGCTTTTGAAGGATATAATGTTGATTATGCTAAAACTCTTGATAAGAAACATGGACGTATTGAATCCAGAAGTTGTTGGGTTGCTTATGATGCGCTCCCTCATATAGACGGTTCTCAAAATTGGGAAGGACTTCAAACGATTGTTATGGTTGAATCTGAAAGAACTGTAAAAGAAGAAACAACCATTGAACATCGCTATTATATCAGTAGCGCAGAAGATACTACAAAAAGTTTATTGGGTGCAAGTCGAGAACACTGGGGAATTGAAACTTCATTACATTGGAAGTTAGATATTGCTTTTCTGGAGGATGAATCAAGAATACGTAAAGGTAATGGTGCAGAAAACTTGGCGATTTTAAGACACATTGCTTTAAATTTACTGAATAAAGAAGACACGGCCAAAATTGGCCTGAAGAATAAAAGGCTCAAAGTCGGACGTTGATTCGTTACGAGTTTGGACGTGGAAAGTCGTCAATTAGAAACGGGAGCCTGTTTAAAAAAGTGAGTACTAATGGCTTTAAACTCGACTATCAAGTTTTTTATAAGTCCTTGATTTAGAACGAAATATAATTTTATATCTAAAAACTAAATAACCTTCAAAATCAATTAGTTGGAGATCGAGATGGAGAAGCGGGGCAACCAGGAGATTTAGTTTTTAGTGAAGAAGAACTAGAATGTTTGAAAGAAGTTGAGAAAGAATACGGATGTGTGCATAGAGCAGAAGTCGCAACTAGGGGCCCCCCAAAAGCATCCATCAACAAAATATGTAAAGGGCTACACGCTAACATCATGCCCACCTCAGCTAAACCTGGCGCAATTTCACCAGATAAGGGCGTATTTTGAGCTTGATTCACCATCACAATGGGACGCATAGCCGAGCGTAACCAATCAATATGATATTTTTCCAGAGTGACAAAGGGTTTTAGACCGGAAAAAGCCTCGGTTTGATCATCAGGAAACAAAAGAACCAAGGGTTTATGAGGACGAGGTTTAAGCTGTCGTAAACGTTTAACGGCTTCATTATGGCAAGCATCACACATTAAATGATAGTCCCCTATTCCCTTGATTGCAACAATGTCGCCAGCCTGTAAAGCTTGTCAAGCATTCAGTGCCGCCTCTGTATTGTTAATCCAAATGTCAGCCCTGGGTCACACACAGGACTGAAACCCATTGAGGCGTAGCAATTCAACTGTCTGGCAGGAGGCAATTTTGGGTTTTGCTAGAAGGGGTGCTTTGGGAAGTAGAGCGTGAGCAAAAGCTGCTAGAAGATGGGGATGACCTTGAACCACAATTTCGACTTCTCCCAATTAGTTTTTGAGCCAACCGGATAATTGAAATGTCGTAGCCAATCTATAAATGTAGGGGCGAAATCCGACTCCTTGAACTTGTCCATTTAGAATCCAACGTTGGGTTTTCACTGTTTTTATTACTTTTTGTCACTATACTACAAGTGGTTTAATTTGGGCGATGCAGTAGCTACCACTTCGTTTTTTCAAGAAATCAAGTTTTGAAAAAGCTTGGTTTCTAATTTCTAATAAATTTCAAGTACGCTCAGTATATCCTACATCGTACCACAAGAAACCCCCATCCCAAAAAAGCCCCCCTGCATGGATACTCGTGTGAGCGGATAGTCCGTACCGTGATTTACAGTGGTGGTGTAGGTTTTTGGCTCGGTAGGTTGTAGATTTGGTTTGTGTTGTAGATTTCTTAAGCTTTTGAGTCATTTTCATTTTTTTTAATCCTTTACACTCGATCTTCTAGTTTTTGATGTTATTTGGCTTTGTAAAGCTTTATTTTTGAGCCTTGAAATATACAACTCATTGATTTTTAAAGTTATTTAGTTTTTAGGCCTAAAATTATATTTCTTTTAAAATCAATGGTTTACAAAAAACTAGAAGATCGAGTTACAATGATTTTTAACGTAACGCACGATATATGAAAAAATATAGTTGATCTGGAGCAGGTAGGGAAATCAAAAAAAAGGTATTCCCGAATACATGGGAACACCTTTGTTAACATAAAGATAAGAAGGGTAACATTCTTATCTTATTTAGCCACCTTCATGTTTTTTGATTTACAATCCTATTTCTTCTATTGCCGCTTTTTTGGTCTCAGCTTTTGTTTCGCCATTCCATTTCTTCCATGTATCGGTATGACCATTACCCGCACGGGTAGCCGTATGAATGGATAATCCGTACCAAACCAACTTGCTGTTAGCTCGGTGGCTTTTAGTCGTTGTATGGATTGTGGATTTCTTAACCTCTTGAATCATTTTCATTTTTTAACCCTCATGTCATGATTACACACACACAAAATACTTCATTTTGAACGCAAGTAAATGGGTGACTCATTTTTGATGTCACCACAAAGCATTATTTTAAAAAAAAGCAACCCCATTTCCCATGCTTACAACCATCAAATCAAATTCACTTAAATATCTAATAACATACCCAACTTCAACAAACTAAAAACCAAGTTAAAAAAAAAACTTGGTTTCTGTAATGAATGGGTATATTATTTTTTTAGTGTATCATCATAATCCCCCCCTCCTAATCCATCTCCTTTAAACCACGAATAATACCCTGCACGGGTACTCGTGTTGGCAGATAATCCGTACCGTGCATGCTGCGTTTTTTTTGCGCGGGGGCTTGTCAATTTTGGTTGGGATTCCTTAACCTTGCAAGTTATTTTCATTTTTTAATCCTCATAGTTGTAAAACACAATGACGTAAATGGAGTCTTGTTAAATATCGGCATACATAAGCATAAGCCAATAACTCAAAAAAATACTTCATCTTGAAACGCCAATTCAAAAAATGGGTGACTTATTATCCGATACCAAGTCATCTAGTGAATTCTTGGCTACTTTTACTCAAAAGTTGAAATGAAACTTAGACTTAACTTATGCCTTGCCGAAGTCGTGCATTTTCAGGCTGTGGCTATTAGTTACAAAAGATAAGCATTTAATCGACGTTTTTATCACAATGAGCGATATGTTATCATGAAATTGAGTACAAGTCAATATATTTAAATGCAATATAAAGTCATTAAAAGTAAATCAATAGGGTGCAGTTTCTCCTGTCTCCCATAAAATTCAAAGTCACTAAAAATCAATTAGTTATTTGTTTTCGTGTTTTTACATGATAAATATAACTTATTGAAATATATAAATATTTATTTTTTGGGAGATGATAGGAACTGCACCAAATCAATAAGTGATTATTAACAACACGAAAAAAGAAATCTTTTTAAAGAAATCTTTTTTTGAAAAAAAAAGGCATTCCCGAACATAAGGGAACGCCTTTGTTGAAATTAAGATAAGGAGGTATATAATGGCACTTATCCTTTCACTAAATAATTCTACTTTTCAAATATCTTACCTAAATAGACTTAATTTTTAAGCACTAATTCTCCTCAATATCCTCCTTTAAAATATGCTGAATACCCCGCACGGGTATTCGTGCTGGCAAATAATCCGTGCCGTGCTTGCTGCGTTTTTTTTGCGCGGTGGCTTGTCGGTTTTAGTTGGATTGTGGATTTCTTAACCTTGTAAGTTTTTTTCATTTTTTAATCCTCATAGTTGTAAAACACAATGACGTAAATACAATGGAGTCTT
>Ga0164315_10000555_pt1 | contig 26256 bp, 26 predicted proteins | sample GuaBasSedimGuay6_FD_113737 | JGI IMG/M metagenome (GOLD analysis project Ga0164315, IMG submission 113737) | Subseafloor sediment microbial communities from Guaymas Basin, Gulf of California, Mexico - Guay6, Core 4569-2, 0-3 cm | ecosystem: Environmental > Aquatic > Marine > Hydrothermal vents... | reverse complement strand
TGGCGGGCGATTTGCCAATGACTGTTCGACCTCTTCGATCGTGGTGAAATAGTCGATGCCGTTCCGGTTCGTAATCTCGACAATAGTCTCTGGACTAAGTGTGCCTTCAAGATGCAAATGCAGTTCTGCTTTAGGCATACCTGACAGGAATGCCCGCATGTCTTCGGCCGTATTGACAGTTTCGTCATTTCTGGCAGAACACGCTGAAACGGTCAGGCAGATTGCAGCTATGGCTGTTAACAAAAACGATTTCGTATAGCGCACGGTGGATCTCACTTCACTTAAGTCGTACGGATTATTCAGTAATTGATCGGTTCGCACAATCATCCAAGTATGCAGTATGCGCTACAGTTTTTACCCGGTTGGGCGGCATCTGCTATTACTACTTTGACATGCGGTCGCGGAGCATATAATGGCGGATAAGGATTAAATCTGATTCTTTGATGGAGACGAAACATGGTTCGACATATTTTCTACCTGGCACTCCTCGCCACGCTGGTCCTGTCCGATCTTGCCGCTGCCCAACAACCGCGCCAGGCACGTCCCGGAAGCGACGGTGTTCACACGGATCCTGAGTTACACCGTCCGATCCCGATGCATCATTCAGTGTGGATCGAGGATCTCACCTGGATGGAGGTGCGCGACAAGATCCGCGCTGGAATGACGACAGCTATTATTCCGACGGGCGGGATCGAACAGAATGGTCCGTTCCTTACGACTGACAAGCACAACGTCATACTGCAAGCTACTGGTGAGGCGATCGCGAAAAAACTGGGTAATGCTCTGATTGTGCCTATTGTGGCTTACGTGCCTGAGGGACCAGTCGACGAAATCGAATATGCGGGAACACTCAGCGTTTCGGTCGACACGTTCAAACGGCTCCTTGCGGATATATCGGAAAGCCTGCGATCACAGGGATTCCGTAACATCATTCTTATCGGAGACAGCGGCGGCAATCAGCAAGCGATGGCAGAACTCGCAACAGAGCTCTCTGAGCAGTGGCGCGGTAGCGAAACGCAAATTCACCACATAGCGGAATATTACAACTGGCCGGACCGACAGCAGTGGTTACGCGACCGGGGGATCAGGGAAGACATCCAGCCAGGCTGGGAGGGCCTGCACGACGAGTACAGTGCCACCTCGATCATCATGAATATAGATCCGGAGAAGGTCCGGATGGAGCAACGACTGGAAGAGGATTTGTTCACCATTCATGGCGTGAACCTGGCCCCGGCAAACGAGACCATTGCTATCGGAAAGGAGTTAATTGACTGGATCGCGACAGTGACTGTGAATGCGATCAATGAGTCTGTTGATTAGACTTCGGCCACAGAGACCAGCGGGCCGCTACATCGTGTGGGTAGGTTTATCTCCGCCTAACGCACCTGCCAGGTAGTTTTCTATCTTCTTTTGCGTGTTGCCCTGGTCCTGGTCGCTGAACTGCACACCTATTCCGTTGGTGCGCTTGCCTTGTGCGCCTTTTGGCGTCATCCAGATAACCGTACCGGCGACCGGGATCTTCTCGTCTTCGCCCATCAGGTTCAACAACATGAAAACCTCGTCGCCAAGGCGATAGGAACTGCTGGTCGGAATAAACAGACCGCCATTGATGATATAGGGCATGTACGCCAGATAGAGCGCGCTCTTGTCCTTGATAGTCAGCGTTAACAGTCCTGGTTTGCTCATTCGTCACCCTGTTCCCATGATTGGCTGCAAACCGATTGCCTGACCAGGTTTGCGGCAGTTCAGTAAACCACCTGCCCAGTCGATCAAGAGGCTCTCCAGTGTCAGCAAAACGTTGTATGAGCCTGCTGGCTGACCTCGCAACCGGTTTATTATGTCTAGATAGCAGAACAAATTTCGCCTGTCTATGCGCTGTAGCACAGAATCACTGACCTCGGCTGAAGTCGGTGCAGAAAGGCCTGCTGAGGCCCTTAATATGCAGCTCTGGACCTGCCGGCCGAGCCAGTTGAGCACAAATTCCGGTTCGTATTTTGACCACCGCGCCGCCACTTCCAGAGGTCCTGCCTGTCGTGCTGATAAGGCCACAAAGTCCCGCGCCATGATCTCGGTATCCTCCTGGCGCTCAGCGGCAATCAGGGCAGCAAGGGGCGCATTCCCTGCACCACGCAATATGCCGGGCCAACTGGTTGCAGGCTGTAACTGGTGCAGCCACTGCAGGCCCTCGCTTTCGCTGGGAAGCGGGATTGACAGCTTCTGGCAGCGGCTGAAGATGGTTGCCGGGAGCCGGCCGGTCCTGTCGGCGATCAATATGAGCAAGGCATTGCCGGAGGGCTCCTCAAGGGTCTTGAGCAGGCTGTTGGCCGCATTGGCTGTCATAGCGTTGGCCGGATCGATAATAGCGACCTTGCCCTTGCCCTCGTAGCTGGTAAGGCTGAGATCGGCAACCAGTGCCCGGATTTGCTCAATACCTATGGTGTGTTTGTCTTCAGGGGGCGATATCCAGCGCAAATCAGCGTGTTCCGGCCTGCCAGGCGGGAACTGTGCATGAGCCCGGGCGACATCGAGATCGAGAAATGTGGCTGCCATCCACGCGGCCGCACAGCGTTTGCCGCTACCGGGCGCGCCAAGAAGCATCACTGCATGCGGCAGTCGGTCTTGCGATTTGCTCGCAAGCCACGATGTCTCAAGGGAATGAAGCCAGGGTAAGTCCATTATTTATTAACCAGTTACAGTCCTTTATTAATCTGAATTATCACTAAATATTTGTTCCAGGACAGCGCCAATTGACACTTGCACCTCCTGCAAAGGGCGCGCTGCATCCACTACACGATAGCGGCCCGGGTTTGCTTCTGCGAGCGCCAGGTAACCGGCACGGACGCGTTCATAGAACGAGATCTGCTCGCTTTCCAGGCGATCCGTTTCGCCGCGCTGCTGAGCGCGCTGCATGCCAATCTCTGCGGGCGCATCGAGGAGCAGTGTCATATCCGGCTGTAAATCGTCCTGGACCCAGTCGGCCAGCAGGTTAATGCGCTCCATATCAAGCCCGCGGCCCGCTCCCTGGTAGGCACGGCTTGCATCGGTGAAGCGATCGCAAATTACCCACTTACCCGCTTCCAGCGCCGGTCGAATCTTGTTACTGATGTGCAGTGACCGCGAGGCGAAAAACAGCAAGAGTTCAGCAATGTCAGGTAGCGGTTCCTCACCGTGCTCCAGGAGTATCTGACGAATTCGTTCCGCGATTGGAGTACCACCTGGTTCGCGGGTACAGATGACTTCATAGCCGTGATCTTTGATTGCGGATGCGAGGAAATCAACGTTAGTCGATTTACCGACACCCTCGCTTCCCTCAACCGTTATGAATTTGCCGCGTACCATTACTGTCCCTGTTATTTATTTCTCGCGGCGCGCAGCCGGACGAGATATTCCTGGACGGCCGCATCATGCTCCGCCTTCGTTTCTGAAAATTTGTGGCTGCCGTCGCCGAGGCCTGTCGCAACGAAATAAAGTTCATTACCTGCCTCGGGATGCACTGCTGCGTGAATGGCAGCTTTGCCTGGCAATGCGATCGGTGTCGGCGGCAATCCGCGCCGCGTGTATGTGTTGTACGGCGTATCAGTACGCATATCGCGCCGTGTCAGGTTGCCGTTAAAATCCACACCAATTCCGTAGATGACCGTGGGGTCCGTTTGCAACCGCATCCGCTTCTGCAGTCGCCTGGTAAACACTCCAGCGATACGCGGCCGTTCAGTGGCCAGCGCCGTTTCTTTTTCGATGATCGAGGCCAGTATCAGCGCCTCATACGCGGTCGCGATCGGCAGTCCCTCGTCCCTGCCCGCCCATTCATCATCCAGCGTGGTCTGCATGAGGTCGAACGCCTGTTGCAGGAAGCCTGCATCTGTCGTGCCTTTTGGGAATCGATAGGTTTCCGGCAGGAACAAACCTTCCGGATGCGTCGCCTCAGCCTTAAAAGCCTCCAGCGTCGCCGGCCAATCCTCATAGACTATCGTGTGTTCCAGCAACGAACTTGCCTGGATAGCCGCCATCAGCTCACGGAAATTCCAGCCTTCGACAATCGTCATCGAATAGAGCAACACTTCGCCACTAACGAATTTTAGCAAGAGCTGCTTGGGTGTTGTTCCGGCAGCAATTTCATATTCGCCCGCATGCACCGCTCCTGCCATGCCGGTAAATCGTGCGTACCAGCGAAAGAAATCGGGGTGTTCGATGATGCCGAGATCGGCCAGATTGTTGCTGACCTGCGCAAAAGCACTACCCGGCGTGATCTCGAAAGAAGCGCCATCTGCGGCAACGGTGACAGGGGAATTCAGAAAGCTGTTTGCGCGAAAGCCGATACTTGCGACCGCAAGCGCAACTACAGCAGCCAGACCAATCAAAATCCTAACAGCTCGCTTCACAGGCACGAGTCTCCGCTATGGCATCGCCCGGGATTCGGGCTGAGCAAGTATAAGCAGTTGCTGGATATCAGTCGAACGCCCGAAAAATCAGGCTACCGTTGGTGCCACCGAAACCGAAGGAATTGGAAATGGCCGTCTTAACCGTCATTTCTCTGGCTGTGTGCGGGACGTAATCGAGGTCACAGTCCGGATCAGGCGTATCAAGGTTTATCGTCGGTGGCACAACCTGGTCGCGAATAGCCATGATGGAAAATATCGCTTCAACCGCGCCTGCAGCTCCGAGCATGTGGCCGGTGCATGATTTGGTTGAGCTAACGGCAAGCGTATTCGCAGAATCGCCGAACGCGCGCCTGATTGCGCATGTTTCACCTTTATCGCCGACCGGGGTCGAGGTGCCATGTGCGTTTAGATAATCAATGTCGGCGGGATTCAGGCCAGCATCATTTAGTGCTGCAGCCATACACTTGCGCGCGCCCTCGCCATCCGCGGGCGGCGATGTGATGTGATGGGCATCGCCACTCATACCAAAACCAATCAGCTCGGCATAGATCTTCGCGCCACGCGCCTTCGCGTGCTCCAGTTCTTCGAGAACGAGGCAGGCAGCCCCGTTGCTCAAAACGAATCCATCACGATCCTTGTCGAATGGCCGGCTGGCCTCTTTTGGGTTGTCGTTATTGGTCGACATCGCACGTGCCGAACAAAAGCCACCGACAGCAAGTGGCGTGGTCGCATACTCCGATCCACCAGCAAGCATGACTTCGGCATCACCGTGCATGACGCTGCGTGCAGCGATTCCTATGCAATGTGTTGAGGTCGCGCACGCGGTAACGATGGAGAGGTTGGGACCGGTGATGCCCTCCATGATGCTGACATTGCCGGACACCATGTTGATGATGCTGCCGGGAATGAAAAATGGCGATACTTTGCGCGAACCACCTGACAGGAACTTGTTATGGTTGTCTTCGATTGTCGCCAGACCACCAATGCCCGCACCCATGGCAACACCGACGCGATGACCATTTTCCGCCGTGATTTCCAGGCCGGAATCACGCAACGCATCAACGCACGCACCAACGCCGTAGTGCATGAAAATATCCATGCGCCTGGCGTCTTTCCTGGAGATGTAATCGGCGACATCGAAATCGACGACCATGCCGGCGATGCGCGTTATGAAAGTACTGGCGTCGAAGTCTTCAATCTGACTAAGTCCGGAATTGCCTTCACAGACATTTTGCCAGGCAGTCTCGACTGCACTACCCACAGGCGAAACGATGCCCATGCCGGTTACTACGACACGCCGCATGCTCATGGATTTATCCGTGTGTCTGGCAGAACTGCCAACATTGTTGAACGATCTTAAAAATCAGCGCGGCAGTTAGTTGCCGCGCTGAGCAGAATTAAGATGCGCTTTGACGAGCCGTAACGAAATCGATCGCCTGCTGAACCGTCGTAATCTTTTCGGCATCTTCATCAGGAATTTCAGTTTCGAATTCCTCTTCGAGTGCCATTACGAGCTCGACGGTGTCCAGTGAATCGGCCCCCAGATCGTCGACGAATGATGCATCGTTGGTAACTTCGTCTTCTTTAACGCCCAGTTGCTCTGCAACGATACCCTTAACTTGTTGTTCGATACTGCTCATAGTGATCCCTTCTCCTCAGAAGAAACTTTAAAATAATCCAGCTCATTTTAACCGGTGATTTGTTTGGCTCTCGCCACCATGTTGCTCTGCAACAGCGCCCTTAACAATCGCTCCACGCCTGTGACAAAGTCATCATTTCTTTATATTTCGAGTTCTTTATATTTCGAGCCCGGCCATGCCGTGGCCCGGTATTGTATGTGAATCCCAATGGGCAATCTAGCCCGAACCATTCACGAATGCGCTCGCGCCCTTGCTTGATCCTTGTCCGCCTAATCCATAAGCATGCCGCCGTTGACGTGCAGGGTTTCACCCGTAATGTAGCCAGCGGCGTCAGAGGCCAGAAAAACCACCGAATCTGCAATATCCTGCGCCTCGCCAAGTCTGCCCAGTGGTACCTGCGAGAGCATCGCCTGGCGCTGTTCTTCAGCAAGTACGCGGGTCATATCAGTGTCGATAAACCCCGGTGCGACCACATTTATGGTGATATTCCGCGAGCCAACCTCCCGTGCAAGTGACTTCGAAAAGCCGATAATTCCGGCTTTGGCAGCCGCGTAGTTGGCCTGGCCCGGGTTGCCCATGATGCCGATTACGGAGGCGATATTAATCATCCGGCCGTGTTTCGCTTTCATCATGCCGCGCAGGCAGGCTTTGCTGACGCGATAAACACCGGACAGGTTGGTGCTTAGAACGTCATCCCACTCCTCCGCTTTCATCCGCAGCAAAAGGTTGTCGCGCGTAATGCCGGCATTGTTAACCAATATCGTCACTGCGCCTTCCGCACCCTGAATATCCTTGATCACGGATTGCACCGACTCATCACTGGCGATATCGAGAACCATGCCTCTGCCGCGTTCACCGAGTGTTTCACCGATCGCCGCGGCGCCTGCTTCACTGGTCGCCGTTCCGATCACCGTGGCGCCCGCATTGCCAAGGGCCGCTGCGATTGCAGCACCGATGCCACGAGACGCTCCCGTTACCAGGGCAATTTTTCCCTGCAAAATGTTGTTGTTGAATAAGTCACTCATTACTGAGGATCCTTTTGCTAAAAAATGTAATGTTAAGTGGTCCAACAAGGTAGGTTTGATGGGTTCAGAGCCACCCGGATGATCCAAGACAAGGCGCAGTCTGCGGTGAATGGCATGTCCTTTACAAGGGCTGCAACGCCGTATTGGATCATCCGGGTGGCTCCCTTCGGGCAAGTCGTGAAGCGGTCGTCCGCGGTGTTGCGCCTCTTGGCAAGGACTCGCCATTACCGGCGAGACGTGCCTTGCGGCCAACCGCTTCACAACTCGCTGAACCCATCAAACCTACCTTGTTGGACCACTAATCGTCAGGCTGCAATATCTTTGCCAATGACGCCGGTGTATCGATGCAACGTGCCACCAATGAACGGTCAATGCGTTTTGCCAGGCCGGCAAGCACTTTGCCCGGGCCGCATTCAACTATCTGATCTGCGCCGTTCGCAACCAGGTAATGAACAGTTTCGACCCAACGCACCGGGCTGAAAAGTTGCCGCTTGAGTCCATCTCTTATCTTTTCGGGATTTTCATACGGCACAACGTCAACATTATTTATTACCGGCATGCTAGTCATCGAAAATTCTGTGGTTGCCAGTGACCCGGCCAGCTCATCGGCTGCGTCCGTCATCAGAGCGCAATGAACCGGCACACTGACATTCAATATTATTGCGCGCTTCGCACCACTTTCTTTTGCCAGAATCGTCGCACGCTCTACCGCAGCCTGATCTCCTGCAATAACAACCTGACCAGGTGAATTGAAATTCACTGCACTAACCACCTGCCCTTGGGCAGCATCAGTGCAAACGTTGATGACGGCATCATCATCGAGGCCGAGAATGGCAGCCACCACCCCGCCATCCCCTGCAGGCGCGGCTGCCTGCATCAACTCTGCACGCTTTTTAACCAGACCGACGGCATCAGCAAAAGCAAGCGATCCGGCACACACCAGCGCTGTGTATTCCCCAAGGCTGTGCCCGGCGAGTTGTTGTGGCTCTGGTCCGCCTGCCGATTGCCATACGCGCCATGCAGCAACACCAGCCGTCAGCATGGCCGGCTGCGTTACAACAGTCTCGGCCAGCTGCTCTGTCGTGCCCGTTTGTACCAGGTCCCACAGGTTGTACCCGAGCTTCTCGCTCGCTTCGGCATACGTAGCCAATACTTCTGCAAAATCTTCAGCCAGCTCGGCCTGCATGCCGACCGCTTGCGAACCCTGCCCGGGAAATACCATTGCTAATGTCAAAATGATTCTCCGATATCTAATGCGCGGGCATTATATAGATGTGGCGGGTTCGACTCTACGCCATAATATGGCCGCAATCATGGCACCGCCAAATGTACCGTACAGATGTGCATTGGTGATGACCGCGCCGCCTGCGGTGGCCTCTGAACCGGGTAGCGGCCCTATCAATTGCTCGTAAATCAGCTTTCCAGCTACGGCCACAATAATGATTATCGACTCCACTGGTTGAGTTTTTATGCCGCGAATCGCTCCAGCGATCAAAAGTCCATGCAATAACCCTGACAGGCCGACATACCAGATCAGATTGGGGTCCAGGTAGTAGAATCCGAGGGTAATTACGGCAAGCGAGAATGCCGTCACAATGAGCCACTGCCCCGTGGTGTATTGTCGCCCGACAAGCAACCAGACCAGTACCAGACCAGCGAGATTCAGCAACAGATGTTCCGGACCGAGGTGCGAAAAATGGCCGCTCAGCAGGCGCCAGTATTCACCATCAATAATGGCCAGCCGATCATATTTCAGCAGCTCGATGCCGGCAGTGCCGAAACCGGCAATGACCAGCGCAATAGCCGTGATGACGGCGGGAACCAGCCAATAGCCGGCGACCCGCAGAAACTCTGCAGACCGACCTGGCGACCCGCGCTCACTAACGTTGTGTAACCCCATGTTTGATATACTGACGTTTAATCAGTTCAGGAGTCAACGCGACATCCAGCAGGTTGTTGCGGGCAATAATTTTCGGAGTAAAGCAGTGGGCAAGATCTTGAGGCAAAAACAGCGTGGTTTCACGCTTATAGAAATCATGGTTGTCGTCATCATTCTGGGCATTTTGGCAGCAATCGTCGCGCCCAATGTCATAGGCAGAATAGACGATGCGCAGATAACCAGGGTGCAGCAGGATCTGCGTGGCATTGAAAATGCCCTGAAATTCTACCGACTCGATAACTTCGCCTACCCTACCAGTGAACAAGGCATTGATGCGCTGGTTAACAAACCGGCCGATCCAAATATCAAGAACTGGAAACCCGGTGGTTATCTCGACCGATTGCCGAAGGATCCGTGGGGGAATGAATACCAGTATCTGAATCCCGGGCAAAACGGCGAGATTGACATCTATACCTTCGGCAGAGACGGACGCCCTGGTGGTGAGGGAACCGATTCTGATATCGGTAACTGGGAACTTGAGTAACGAGTCCTCCGATCCGATTACCAATGGCGCAACAAGTGTCCGTTCGCCATAAAAGCAGCCATATTGCGAACGCCCGGGGCGATTCCGCATTCACCCTGATTGAACTGCTGGTCGTCATCGTTATTGTCGGCATCGTCAGTGCCGTCGCCTTACTGTCCTTTGGCATCCTTGGTGATGATCGCAATCTGCAGCGCGAAGCGAGACGCATGGGCTCCCTGATCGAGCTCGCGAATGACGAGGCAACCATGCAGGGTCGCGACTATGGTCTGGAAATCATGCAGTCCGGTTACCGCTTTGTAGAACATGACCCGTTCACCGAGCAGTGGCACGAAATCATTGGCGACGAAACACTACGACCGCGCCAGCTTGAAGAGCAGATGGAATTCGAACTCTTTCTCGAAGACCGGCGCATTCTGCTTGAAGAAGACGCTGCGGTTACCGAACGCGATGAAGATGAAGATGAAGATGAAGATGAAAACGACACCAACCGCAGCCTTATCGAAGACTACATTCCGCACGTTTTAATCCTCTCGAGCGGCGATATCACGCCTTTCGAGCTGCGGATTGTACGCCAGCAGGACCGTACTGAAATCACGATGACCATGTCACTCCTGGGCGAATTTGAGATTCAGACCAATGATCAGCAAGCGTTCTAAGCGGTCAGCCGGCTTTACGCTGATTGAGGTGATGGTCGCCCTGGCGATCGTCGGGCTCTCGCTTGGCGCTGTCGCCGCATCTGTAAGTCAGATGGTAGATGCTGCAACGACGATGCGGGAACGCACCTACGCCAGCTGGATCGCGCAAAACAAGATCGCCGAGCTCAGACTGGCAAACGTTGTGCCGGAAGTCAGTGATACGTCGGGAGAAGTGGAATACGCAGGGCTGGATTGGGCCTGGCGAGCCAATATCTCCGAAACCGGCGTCGAAAACCTGTTTCGGGTCGATGTTGCGATCTCATATCCCGGGGCTGACGTCGCGATCCGCACTGTCAGCGGCTTCATTGGCGAACCCGGCATACTTGGAGAGAGCAATCGTGCCTGGCTCAGAAACAGCCAGGCCGTTGGTGAAGACCAATGACCAGGTGCTTGCGACAGTCACGCGGCTTCACGCTGATTGAAGTACTGGTTGCGCTGGCGGTATTCGGCATCATGGCTGCCCTCGCCTACGGTGCTCTCAGCCAGACACTGCTTAGTGCAGAAATCCTTAGTGACCGTATGGACCGGCTACAGGCTCTGCAACGGACCATGCGGATACTGACGGATGATTTTCAACAATTGTCGCCACGGCCGGTGCGCGACGAGATTGGCAATGGCTTCGGCCCTGCACTCGATACAGATTTTAACTCGGGCTTTGCCCTGGAATTGACGCACGGCGGCTGGAACAACCCGATCGCCCTGCCGCGCGGCACGATGCAACGCTCTGCATACCGCATCGAGGAAGATGAGTTGATCCGTTACCACTGGCGCGTCCTTGATCGAACATTCAGCAACGAACCGGTAAGTGTTGCTTTGATCGACGGCATAGAGAGCATCGTGTTTCTTTTCATGCAGACAGACGGCGAATGGACCGAAAAATGGCCCCCGGCTAACCAGGCCGGCCCGCTTGGTGCGCGGCTACGGCCGCGCGCGGTGCAAATCGTCATGACCCTGGAGAACGAAGGCGAATTAACACGTCTCATAGAGGTTGCTCCATGAGGTTGCGATCCCGAATACGCAATCGTGGCGTCGCGTTAATCACTGCAATGCTGATCGCTGCACTGGCAACGATTGTTGCGGCAAACCTGGCCTGGGACAATGCGCTCGACGTCAGGCGCACAATGGTATTGCTTAACCGTGACCAGGCGATGCAGGTCGCACTGGGCGCCGAAAGCTGGATCATCAATATTCTCCACCAGGATCTTGAAGACAGCCAGACCGATCATCTTGGTGAAATCTGGGCGGCCGACTTACCCGGGCTGCCGCTGGAAGGCGGCGAAGTATTCGGCGCCGTTGAGGATCTGCAGGGCCGTTTTAACGTCAACAACCTGGTCGATCAAAACGGCGCCATCGACCAGGAATCGCTGGAGCAGTTCCAGCGCTTGCTCGAAGCACTGGGCCTGGACAGGCGATTTGCCGGCATTGCCGCAGACTGGATCGACAGCGACATAGATGCCTCATTTCCCGATGGGGCCGAGGACTCAATCTATTCAAGCATGATTCCACCGTATCGCACGGCCAACCAGACGCTCAGCAGCGTTAGCGAATTTGCGGCGCTCGAGGGCATGGACAAGCAGATTTTCAAGGTCCTGAAACCGCATATAGCAGCCCTGCCGGGTCGTACCACGATCAATGTCAATACAGCGACTCCCGCTGTGCTGCAATCACTTGACGAAAATATGACCGTATCCGACGTCGAGGGCCTGGTTGCAGAGCGCGAAGCGGGTGGTTTTAACGATATTCCGACGTCCTTCTTGTCACTCGTTACCCCGGATGTGTTAAACAGTCTGGATGATTCGACGCGATTTTTTCAATTGAAGGTCGTCGTACAGATTGATACGGTTCGTGTCACTTTATACAGCGTGTTACAGCGCGGCCCGCAGGGCGACGTGACGCCAATCCTGCGGAGCTTTGGAAGCCTCTGAGTATGTCGGAATTTCTGGTCATTCGCCTGGGAGAAAACCCAGACCAACTGGCGCAATGGATCGCCGTTGATTCAAGCGGTGCGCGTCACGGCGCGCCGGTTGCGGGCGCCTTAAGCGATGCTGCGGTTGATATCGGCAGTCGCCAGGTCATCGTGCTCGTGCCCAGCGCCGAAGTACTCTCTACCACCGTCGATATTCCGCTGAAAGGCGCCAAACTAATCGCCGCATTGCCATTTGCGCTGGAAGAATATCTCGCCGATGACATCGACCAACTGCATTTCGCTGCGGGCCCCAGGCGTGCCAATGGCAAGATACCGGTCAGCGTCGTTGGCAAGCAGAACATGGATGACTGGCTCGCCGTTCTCGACGCGGCAGGTATCAGTGCCAACTCAATTATTGCCGACAATTACGGGCTGGCCCGGATTCCGGGAACGATCAGCATGCTGCTCGCAGAGGACCAGGTGTTTGTTAATGACGGCGCCAATATCGAGCTGGTAATGCAGGGGGTAAGCCCCGGCGATGCGCTGGCCGCAATTGGTGCTTTAGACGATGGCGATACCCAGGATGATGACAGCGAAAGTACGGAAGATACCGTGCAACTGCCACGACACGTCCTGGTGTATTGCGAAGCCGCAGATGAAGAACGCTATCAACATGACTGGATTGCGATGCGCCAGGAACTCGATAGTGTTGATGTGAAACTCCTGTCAGATGGCATCATCCCGCGCCTGGCTGCCACAGTGGCTACCGGCGCCGGCATCAATATGTTGCAAGGCCCGTACGGCCTGAAGAAAGAGTATTCCGGCTTGTTCAAGCCATGGAAATACGCTGCCATGCTGCTGCTGGCACTGGTCCTGGTCGGTGTTGGTGCGAAAGCCACCGACTACTACCTGCTGATCAGGCAGGAATCTGAACTGCGGCAACTGTTCAATACTGAATACCAACAGGCTGTGCCCGGCGCGCCAGAAACCGAAGATCCTGTCCGGGTCATCGAGTCACTGCGGCGACGGCTGGGTAATGTCGAATCACCGCCTGTATTTTTGCAAACGATGGAACAACTCGGTAAGGCAATTCAACAGAACCAGGAAGCCAGGGTGCAGGCCATCAGCTTCCGCGCAGGCGTGGTCGATGTTCGAATTACGGCACCGAACGTTGCGACACTGGATAGTATTCAGCGCGGCATAACGGCGAGCGGTCAATTCCGTGCAGCAATTCAATCTACAGACCAGGACGGTGACAAGGTCAGCAGCCGCATCCAGATCCAGGAGGCCGGCCAATGAAAGACTGGCTGCAATCCCTGGAGCAAAGAGAACGAATTTTCGTCATGACAGCGGTCGTCTTTGTTGTGTTTGCGATTGCCTGGTTTGCAGTCTGGAAGCCACTCGATACCGGTCAGAAATCGGTGGCATTGCGGGTCGATGACTGGAAAACGTCGATTGCAGCACTGCGACCAATGAAGAGCCAGCTGCAGGCACAAGGTGGCAATCAGGCGACTCCCAGCGGTCAAAATCAGTCGCTGGTCGTGATCATCGACACTACTCTGCGCCAACGAGGTCTTTACAATTCATTGCAACGCAGTCAACCGACACCGGGTACCGATGGCATCAGGGTGGAATTCGAAAATGCCACATTCGACGATTTAATGCTTTGGCTTGGCGACCTGAATCGGCAGCACGGCTTACTGGTTCAATCATGCAGCTTTTCCGCGGTTTCCGCCGATGGCCAGGGACGTGTTAATTCGACCCTGACACTGGAACGCTGAGTAGTCACATGAAGCGCTTGATAGCCGCAGGTATTTTTGTGTTTCTGATCGTCCTGATCGCGACCTTTCCTGCCCGGGTTGCTTACAACTGGTTTGCACCACCAGAGATTCAGCTGAGCGGCATTTCCGGCTCAATCTGGAATGGCACGGCGAGTGAGGGCAAGACGGCCGGCGCTTATATTCAGAATCTCGCGTGGCAATTCATACCGGGTGCATTACTCGGTGGCAAACTGGCATTTACAGCCAGCGGAAGTCCGGCGGCAGGAACTATGACCACCGAAGTTGCACTTGGCATGAACGGCGATCTGACGCTGTCTGACTTCGTCGGTTCAGTGCCGCTTGACCTGGTTCACCAGTCTTTTCAGCAAAGCGGAATCCGCGGCGACGTCGTTTTGCAACTCGACACACTGGTAATCAAAGACGGGCTGCCAAGCGAGGCGCTTGGCACGATCACGGTCACAGATTTTTTTGCACCGATGTTGTCAACATCCGAGATCGGCGATTTCCGTGCGGACTTTCAGACGACAGACAGTGGCATCGTTGGCAACGTCGCAGATACGTCAGCTGTGATTGATGTCACCGGCACGATAACGCTGACGCAAAATGGCAGTTATACGTTTATAGGAAATGTCGGGGCGACGGCGGAAACACCGCGCTCGATTACTGACCAGTTGCGCTTTCTTGGGTCAGCGGATGAGCGTGGTCAACGGCAGTTTCGTTTTGAAGGGCAGCTTTGATTTTGAGAATTCGCGGCAACTTCGCTCCCGTACATTGCTAAGGCCTGGAACATAAGCACATCCATTGAGACAGCCGCTCCTACAGTCTGCCGCAATCTGTAGGAGCGGCTGTCTAAACTAATGTGCATGGTTGCAGCGTTAAGAAGCGTTCAATAGCTAAGACGCCGCGAATTCCCAATTCGGCGCTGATCAGAAATTAGTGAGGCAGCAGAACCGGACACGCATTTTCGACGATCAACTATTCCCCGACCGTGATCTCGCAAAACTCCTGCAAGAGCGGGAAATACAACGCCGCCCGAACCGGCGCGTCCGTCAGGTTGCTATACAGCGCCACATACTTTTCCAGCTGCGGTCGGTATCTGTCTGTCTCCTGCTGCAGGAAGCCTGCGAGATTGCCGCCCTCATGGGTGCTCGTCTTGTAGTCGATGATCCAATGGACGCCCTCCTCGTCAATTCGTATGCGATCAATCACTACAGATTCGACTCCCCCATCTACCAGCCCGCTAATTGGCAACTCAGTATCGCCATCACCAAACAGCACCCAGTTCCCTTTATCGTCACCAGTGATTCCGGTGAGCGCATCTTCTACGCGTTTGCAAACCTCATCCAGATGATCCTCACCAACACCCAGATTTCGCGCCCATGTTTTACTAACGGGACGTAGCGTTGCAACGTTGGATGGGTCTATCGCGATCCGACCGTCGCTGATACGTTGCAGGAACCGATGCACAATCGTGCCGGCATGTCGTGCAGCGGAACCCACCCAGTAAAATTCGACCTGCTTTTCATCATCAGCTAGCGGCGTTGCAACCTGGACTTGGCCACCAGGCAAATCGGGTGCAACTGGCAACTGCCAGTCGTCTCTAAGCCGTCGTAATATCGGATTCACAAGGTGACGCGGTGACTCATCGACGGATTCATCAGCTGCAGTGTCCCTTGATTCGCTGCAGATCCGATCGAATTCAAGTTGGTACGCGGATTCTATTGCTGGCCACAAATGCATTAGCAGCGATCTTGCATCCGGATTCCTGAACGACTCGCCATTTGATGCTAGTCCTACACTGCCAATCAGGTGGACTGACTTTCGCGCTCTTGTACAAGCAACGTACAACAGCCGGTCGACTTCCAGTTGTTCCTTTTCCTTTTCGGTCGCAGCAATAAACTGATGCAGCGGGTCGTTGTCCAGTTCCGCGCGTGGGCCGACCGGACTGATGATCATGTCATTTTGTCCATTCTCGTCCGGCACATTGAGCCAGCTCAATACATCCTTGCTGCCGCCACGAGTCATTCGTCCAAGGGCAAACAGGACCACATGATCAAACTGCAATCCTTTGGCCTTGTGCATCGTCATGATTTGCAGGCGGCACTCGCTCTTTGTGCTGCTGGATACACGCTCGTCATCAAGCAGGCTTTCGAGTTCGCGCACGTCCTCGAGCGTTCCTGCAGTTTCCAGCTTGTCGAGCACGTCAAGATACCGGTAAATGTTTTCCAGTTGCTCTTCATCATTTAACAGCGCCGGGCCGCCTAATGCATACCACGCAAGCTCAATGCGATCCCGCAAGGACACATCAGCCTTGCGACCCCGAAACTCGTCAATTGTCGCCACAAATTTCTGTACGCGAGCGCGAGCATCGACAGACAGGGTGCTGACTCGATCGACATCATGCAGGAGCTCGGGAACGGTACTTTTGCTGTCGTTCAATACAAGCGCGTGCAAATCCTGCCAGCAAAGACCGGTCCAGGGTGCGCGCAAGAGCGCGAGCCATGCCAGCCGGTCCGACTCATGACACAAAGCGCGAGTCAGCGCGAGCACATCAATTATTTCCGGCAGGTCCGTAAGACGATCTATCTCAATAGCCTGGCAGGCAATCTTGTCCCTGCGCAATTCACGCAACAGAACCGGAAGTTGGGTCCGGCTTCTGACCAGTAACACGACATTGTCACCCGGATTATCAGAAAGGCACTGCTGAATGACCTGCGAACATTTGCTCGCTTCCTCTTCAATGCTTACATCGAATAGTGGATAGACGAAATGTTCACCCTGACCGGCATGCGCCTCGACCGGCACCGACTCCGCGTAAGAAATCGCCCCAACCGATATATCATCCTGCAAGGGCAGGATTTGATCGAACACTGTATTGAACCAGTGAACGAGGTTTTCGCCGGAACGAAAATTTCGCCTGAGCAGCAACGAATCGAGTTTGATGTCGCCAATGCCATTACTGCGCGCAAGTAAAAACTCACCAACCTCCGCATTGCGAAAACGATAGATCGATTGCATCGGGTCGCCGACACAAAAGATGGTTCGCCCGTCACCGGCGGTCCACCCGGCGGTCACTTTCTTCAACAGGTCGTACTGACTGATGGATGTGTCCTGCATCTCATCCACCAGCAGGTGCTGAATGCTGTAGTCGAGCGACAACGCAATATCGCCTGGCTGGTCGACATTGCCGAGCGCCTGACCAGCAGAAAGTGATACTTCCGCATGATCCGTCACACCATGCTCACTGAACTGCCGGCGCAGCTCAGCAACTGCCAGTGGCAAGACATTGAACAGCGCTAACAATACCTGCCACTGTTCATCGCTGTATCCCGGCGCCGGCAATCGTGTCACGCGTTGCAGGTTGTCCCGTAATCCACCTACCACGTGCAAAGACTTGATGACTTCAAGAAGATGCTTTTTCTGGCCATCATCACCAGCCGGAAATCCATCGTTCTTGTTTATGCTCTTGCGCCATGCGCCGCTTTTGATCAGGAGAATATTGGCTATCGCCTGCCATGCGCTACGTTCGCCTGCAGTCGCAGCCGGCAAATCGTCCCTGCCCTGCATTATTGCCAGCGGGTGTTCGGGTTTCTCACCTGCAGCGAGATTCCCGGCTGCGTATGTGATCAGCGCAGTCAACTCCTCGCGACAGTGATCGGGCACGAGCGCGTCCAGCTTTTCAAGCTGGGAAATTACGCTGCGCTCGATATTTTGTTCAAGTTGCTTGCGGGCGGCTTTTGCGCCTGCCTCGCTCGAAGGTCCGCTCCCGGTAATGCCCAACCATTGCTCACGGGATGCAAGCATCCGAGCCACGTATGAAATATAGAGGCCCGTATTATTATCAAGGTGCACCAGCACACGCTCAATCGCGTTGCCAGGAGCATCATCTATCGTCAGCCAGTCAAGCGTTGCGGCAGCCGCGCTACGGTAAAGACCATCCATCGTTGCATCGGCCAGCGTCGTTACCGCGCCGCCGAGACCTGAGCTCAGGGGTAAAGAGCGGGCAATTCCTGCACTGAATGCATCCACGGTTTCAATGCGCATCCTTCCCGGTGACTGGATCAACCGCCAATCCAGACTTGCGTCTCTCGCCAGTACGTCGTCTGCGATTGCGATTGTAAATTGTTCATGAGCTGCTGCTGCCCTGAACCCATCGCGCGCTTGTCGCAACGCAGTGAGCACGCGCAGTTGCATTTCAAGTGCCGCTTTTCGTGTAAAGGTAATCGCGAGCACTTCTTCGGGGCTGTTCACGATCGTCAGCAGTTTCAGGTAGCGCTGAATCAGCAGTTCCGTTTTTCCGGAACCAGCCGGGGCCTGGACGATAAAAGACCGCTGCACATCCAGCGCATCTGCCCTGGCATCAATGTCGGCCTGGAGGAGCTCGGCATCAGTAAGCACGTTTTTGCTCCTCCAGCCGGCTCAAAATATTCAGTCGCCGGCCTTCGGCGGACGACAACAAGAGATTGATCCGCACGTCACCAGCGGCGATTTTCTGTAATGCCGCATGCACTAATGCACGCCAGTCCGCGAGCCGCTGCGGCCAGTCTTCGCCACCCAGCGGGTCCCAATCAACGCTACCACCGGCACCTTTGTAGCTTATCGACCGGCTATCTATATTGATCAATGCCAGGCCGCCAACCTCCTGCTGCAAGGCGTCCGCATAAACAACAAGCTGCAGGTCCACCGGCTCACCCTCCTTGTTGAGCAGGTTTTTCGGCGCACCGGTTTTGTAATCGATTATCAGGAATGAACCATCCGGCATGCGATCCAGACGGTCGAAGCGAAGACCGAGTTTCACGCCAAACGCGTTGTAATCGATAGCCTCTTCAACTTCCGCGATGGCGAATTCCGAACGATTACATTCTTCAGTTACGAAATTGGTTAGTAACCCGCGCAGGCGACTGCGCTCCAGAGACAAAATACGCTGTACAACCGGGTCAGCATGTTTATTGTGCTCCGCCAGGGCGTTATCAATCGCACTACCAATTCGTTGCACAAGGTCTTCATCCTGCCACCCCTTCATCTCGGCCTGGGTCGGCCTTTTCGCCAACAGATTATGCAGGGCATTGTGGATAATGTTGCCGCGCAAGCTCGCAGAAAGGCCGGTTTCAATAGCATCCAGATGCTGCACACCCAGACGACCGTAAACAAATGCTGCGAACGGTTCAGTGGACTGGCGTTGCACAGTGTAAGCACCGCCCCTGATTTTCTCTCCTGGCATTACCGCCGGGGCATCATCGTCCGCGGGCTGTTCCGTCGTGTGCGTGCCGACCTGTTGTGCCGCATACCATCCGGGATCCAGCGGCCCTTTGTATTCTTTGGCCGCAATATCATCCAGTAACGGACTGGCCATCAACTCTGCATCCCCTTTCATTCTTGCCCAGCTCATTACGCACTCGTCGGCGGACGCAACCAGCCGCTGCAACACGCGACTGGAAAATTCGAGCGTGTCGGTCGGCGTTGCATCGGGCATAGCGTATTTCTTTTGCAACGCACGCGACAGAAGTACCGATGGCCGCGCAACAGGTGGCCACTGGGTCGCATCCAGATCGCTGATCCAGATGCCATCGAACTGCATGCCAGCCGCCTCCAGCGTGCCCAGCACCTGCACCATGCCGGCCTTGGCTTGTGGCTGATAAACAGTCTCGGCGGCAAGTGCAGTCAATCGCTGTATCGCTTCAGCAAGGCGCATTTGCGGTGCTACGACGACCGTCGCTGCAAGTTCGTTCAGCAAGCTGCGCCAGCGATTCACGAGTTGGAATTCATCGCTACCGAGCATCGAATCGCCCGGCCAGTGCAAGTCGCCCAGTAACTGGTCGATCTGGCGGGCCCAGTCTGCGGGGCTGGCAACGGTGGTTATGTCTTTTTCAAAGCCGACAATTTTCTCGACGCTGGCAAGCAGCTGCTGAGCATCCTCACTTTGTTCACGCTCTTGCAAAGCCCGGCGAAAACTCTCCGCACTCCACAGACGGTCCGGCAGTTTGCGCAGGATTAACTCAAGCCGGCTACGACCGCTCACCACACCCTTACCGATACTCTTGCTACGCAGAACCAGGCTGATTTCCCGGCTCGACAATCCGTGCCGGATCCATTTCAGGATCAGCAGCGCGATCGCTATCGCCGGAATGTCCGCCAACTTCCTTCCGTATGAAACGTTGACCGCCTCACGGTGACCTGCCGCAGCCAGCTGCCAGCCCGGCGCCAGCCCCTCAAGGATTAATCGTCCTGTTCTGGCCGCTTCGCTTTCGAGTGTCGGGATAACAATCGCTATTCTGGCATCTGCATTTTTCTCCAGTGCCGCACGCGCCCAGGCGCCAGCCGCCCGCAACTGCGAGTCCTGATTTTCAAAGGAAGCCGTACTGACAGTCGCGTTCACATTCGGCGACGGCGCGGTGTCAACTACGCAGCCCGCCAACTCCAGCGCTTTGATTACGTTCGTAACCGAAGGCGCCGGGCGATCGAATCCCGCCAACGTGATCCGCCGTGGCACCGCAACTGATTCCTGTGCAAGCAGATCAGCGAGCAGCGCCGCGTTACCGGCCCCATCTATCCATGCACCCGCCCGCAGCTGTGCATCGTAGTCACTTGCCGCTTTGGCAAACAGGCGCTCGTCCTGGCTACGCGCAAACGCCACAAGTTCTGCGACCGGTACTGACCAGTCATTAAGTTGTCGCCAGGCCTGGCGGGCCTGCCGCACGATGCCGCTAAAGCCAAGCAACTCATCAGGCATATGAGTACGGAGGCAGCGCTCCCAGATGATCGACGCAGAAAAAGAATCTATACGAACCGGCAATTCGGCCGGATCCGCAACGCTTTCAATTTTCCGACCCAGCCAGTCACCCCAGAAAAAAATTGCCGGCGTATGCCAGGACTGCTTGCCGGTTGCCAACTGCAGGTCGTCATAGACACCACGCAACTCCCGTGCAAGCCGCCTGCTCGCTGTGACGACTTCAGCATGCTCAGCAACCGCGTCCTGCAGCCACGGGTATCGCTGCTCCGAACTCGTATTCAAGTCGAGACTCTTTTCACGACATCAATCGCCCCGATCATATTGCACCTGCAGCGGCGAGCACTTCAATTTCATCCTCTGTGTAGCCAAGGTCATGCCGCAAAATTTCATTGGTATGCTCACCCAACGTCGGTGGCGCGAAAGTATATTGCACCGGTGTTGCCGAAAATCTCACCGGATTGGCAACGGTCGGAATCTCGCCCGCCTCAGCGTGCTGCAACGTTCTCCGTAACTGCCGTTCTTCTGCATACGGCTCGGCAAACACTTGTGCAATATTGTTGATCGGACCTGCCGGAACATTGCATTCGGACAGCTTCGCCAGCCACTCATCAGTGTTCGCGGCCAGGAACTTGTCTGCCAGCAGCGCTACGAGCTCCTCACGATGCGCAACGCGTGCCGCATTAGTGAGAAATCTCGGGTCGCCCGCGAGAGCCGCACAATCAAGTACGCGCACACAGTCAGCAAATTGCCGGTCATTACCAACCGCGAGCATCAGGTACCCGTCCGCTGTCCTGAAGTCCTGGTAGGGAACGATGTTTGGATGTGCGTTGCCATGGCGCTCCGGCACAACCGAGCCGATCAGGTGGTTCATGTTCTGGTTCGCCAGCCAGGCGACCTGGCTGTCGTATAACGCGAGATCAATATGCTGTCCGACACCATCGCGACTGCGCGCTGCCAGCGCCGCGAGGATGGCTGTCACGGCGTACATTCCCGCCATGATGTCGGCGATTGCCACACCCACTTTCTGTGGTCTTCCGCCGTCGCTGTCAGATTCGCCTGTAACGCTCATCAGGCCCGCGGAGGCCTGGATCATCGCATCGTAGCCCGGCTGTGCCGAGCGCGAACCGCTCTGGCCATAGGCGCTGATTGAACAATAAACAAGCTGCGGGTTCAGTTCATGCAGCGTCTTGTAATCCAGGCCGAAACGCGCCAGCGTGCCAACCTTGAAGTTCTCGATCAGCACGTCACTTTTCGCTACCAGCTCGCGAATTACTTTCTGTCCGCCTTTACTGGAAAGATTCACCGTTAGTGAGCGTTTGTTGCGGTTCGTGGACAAGAAATATGCTGAGTCGCTGGTTGCCCTGTCATCCGGAGTTTGCAGCCAGGGCGGTCCCCAGCCGCGCGTATCATCGCCGCTTTCGGGACGTTCCACCTTGATGACCTCTGCACCGTAGTCGGCAAGAAGCTGACTGGCCCATGGTCCGGCAAGTATGCGACTCAAATCAAGAACACGAGTGCCGTGCAACGCTCCGCTATCTTTTTTTGAATTTGTCATTGCGGCGCATTGTCGAGTGCTTGCCGCCCAACCGCAAGCCCGGCCGACATGCTGCACGCATAGTTGTGTCTTGGTGTGACTGGCGACTTATCGCTGCGCAAATAAAACCCGGCCAACCTTGCGGCTGGCCGGGCGGGTCCGCACGGAGATTGCGGATTGCGTGGCTAAATCGCCTGCTTCGGGTCCGAAAACCGGAAACCTGTCCGACTCAGCCTAGCTCTTCTACCTCGGCACCTTCAATTTCTCTCGGTTCCGGGTCATGTTCTTCGCCCGGGTCAATTTTCCCGTAGCGGATTAGCAATTCTTCTGCCTGTTCTTCTGTCACTCTGCTGATGGCGCGAATTCCGACACCGTGAGTAGCAAAAGTGCCAAAAATAATCGTGTCGCCACCGTATGGACAAAGCCACTCGTCGCGTGTTGAGAAGGCCATTCGATGTGACGACCGGAGGTCGAAAGACGATGTCTGCAACGTCACAAAGTAGCTTCGCTTGCCCGCGCCCTCAATTATCAGGTTGCGGTCATCCAGTGGAGTATAGTCTCGGATAGTCCGGATCGAGATGCAATCCGAACCCTTGTATTCGATGTCTCTTCCGAGGTCATTTTGCTCTTCCAGGGGGGCGCACGAACTTAATAGAGAGCATGAAATAAAGATCGTTAATAGCTGATTTATAACGCTTTTCATTTTCCATCTGACTCCAAAATATCGACTATTTTCCCCCGCCCATTATTACTGAAGTTATTCCATTTGACCGCTCGAAATTGCATTAAGTTCAGGCCGAATCCGCACCGCCGGCACCCTTCGGGCCGCTGCCGGAGCGCGCTCAAATCAGCCATTTTCGAAGCCAGGCTACCCGGTGGTCGCGATAGGCCTCGCCGGGTCCCGGATCCACTCGCTCCATGAGCCGACATAGACACGTGGCTCTGCCAGGCCCGCTATTTGCGCGGACAGGACCAGATGACAAGCCGTAACGCCCGACCCGCACATCGTTATCAGTGGTGCAACCGGGCGCCCGTCAAGTACCTCCTCCCAACAGCTCGCAAGTTCCTTTGCGGTACGCCAGGTACCATCCTCATTCAGGTTTCTTGAAAGTGGGTAACTGATAGCGCCGGGCACATGACCGGCTACTGTATCGATCGGTTCTGTTTGCCCGGAAAATCGTGCTGCGTCACGCGCATCAACCAGGTTCAATTCAGTACCGGCTGCAAGAGCAGCAGCGATTTCCTCTGTGGTCGCGACGAACCCCGGTTTTGGCATCGCGTTGAACACTGTTTTGTCAAACTGCGGCACCGTGGTTTGCATCTCGCCACCAGTCGCAATCCATGCAGCTATACCGCCATCCAGAACCGCGACTCGCTCGTGGCCCATCCAGCGAAGCATCCACCAGAGACGTGCAGCCAACGCACCGTTGGCGTAGTCATAGGCCACAACCTGGGTGTCGTTGCTGATACCCCAGTTTTCAAGCGTCCGGCGGAATCGCTCGACGTCTGGCAGCGGATGTCGCCCACTGGTGCTCGTGATCGGATCCGCCAGATCCACATCGAGGTCCGCAAACACGGCATCCGGCAAATGACCGGCCAGGTAATCGGCACGACCTTTCTCAGGCTGCATGAGATCAGAACGACAGTCGATGAGCCGACAATCTGCTACAGCCAACAAATCGTTTAGCTCCGAGGTGTTTATCAGTTCTTGAAATATCTTCATTTTCGACCCCAATCCGGTCCATTCGCGGAAAATCTCATATGCGCCTTGTACCAAGGTATGACCTCCGACACAATAAGCGCCCCGGCGGCTGAGCGACCGTCGCAACACCGTTTATTCGTAGTCAGGAGCTTCATTCGTGGAAAAAATTCTTGTGGGCCTGAAACGCGTTGTGGATTCAAATATCCGCGTGCGCGTGAAGTCCGATGGCAGCGGCGTGGAAACCGAAGGCGTCAAAATGAGCATCAACCCGTTTGACGAGATTGCGCTCGAAGAGGCGCTGCGAATCAGGGAACGGGGAGACGCCAGCGAGGTGATTGTAGTCTCAATAGGTGGCACTGAGACGCAACAGCAACTGCGTACCGGGCTCGCCATGGGAGCCGACCGCGCCATCCAGGTAGAAATCGACCATGCCGCCGACCCCCTCACCTGCGCCCGAATCCTGCTGGCACTGGTAAACAAAGAGGACCCCGGGCTGGTAATGCTCGGCAAACAGGCCATCGACAACGACAACAACCAGACCGGCCAGATGCTGGCGGCGTTATGGGGCCGCCCACAGGCCACTTTTGCCTCCGCCGTGGTGATCGAGGGTACGGCAGTCAAAGTCACCCGAGAGGTTGACATGGGCCTCGAGACAATCGAAGTGGACCTGCCCGCCGTGGTGACCACGGACCTGCGCCTGAACGAACCGCGATACGTCAAGCTGCCCGACATCATGAAAGCGAAGAAGAAGCCGCTGGAGCAGATTCCGTTCGCGGATCTCGATATCGAAGTTGCGACGGAGATCAAAGAAACGAATTTTGAGCCGCCGCAGGAACGTCAGCGTGGCGTCATAGTAGATGATGTTGCCGGGCTCGTTGCCGCATTGAAAGACAAGGGGCTGTTGTAATGTCGAAAGTATTAATAATCGCGGAACATGATGGCGCGGTACTCAATCTCAGTACCGCAAAATGCGTGGCTTGTGCCAGTGAGTTGCCGGACGTCGAGATCAACGTCGGTGTTTTCGCAGAAAATGGTGAGGCGCTCGCTGCTGAGGCTGCAGCTTTGGCCGGCGTCAGCCAGGTCATCCGTGTCGACAACGCAGCAAATGCGAACTTGCTGGCCGCCATGCTTGCGCCACAGATCACCGCGCTGGCTGATGGCTATTCGCACATTTTCGGTCCGTCAACAACTTTTGGCAAAGACCTGATGCCAAGAGTTGCTGCATTGCTTGGCGTCAATCAGATTAGCGATGTAATGACCGTGTTGGGTAGCCACAGTTTCAAGCGACCCACCTATGCCGGCAATGCAATCGTCACTGTCGAGGCTCCCGCAGATAAGACGGTCGTCGCTACCGTGAGAAATGCCTCATACCGCGCCGTTGCCGCAGACGGCTCGGCTGCGGTGGAAACAACATCCGTGGATGCGGAGTTGCCGGATCACACCCGATTTGTAGAACTTAAGGCTGGCAAATCTGACCGGCCGGACCTGCAAACCGCAACGACAGTGGTCTCCGGTGGGCGCGCACTTGGCAGCGCGGAAAAATTCGAGATCATTTACAAACTTGCTGATGCAATGAACGCTGGCGTTGGAGCGTCACGCGCAGCAGTAGATGCCGGTTATGTGCCCAATGAAATGCAGGTTGGCCAGACCGGCAAGATCATAGCGCCGGACTTATACGTCGCGATCGGCATCTCCGGCGCCATTCAACATCTGACCGGGATCAAAGATGCCGGCACGATTGTTGCGATCAACAAGGATGCGGATGCACCGATATTCGAGGTTGCCGATATCGGACTGGTCGGCGATCTGTTTTCGATCGTCCCGGAGCTCGAAGCGGCGATAAGCCAATAACCGCAACAACGCGTGCCTGCAACCCTGGTTACAGGTTATCCAGAACAGACTCGGCTTTGCTCACTTCGAACTGACCCGGCGCTTCAACCGCAACGTGCGTTGCAACGCCGTCGTCGGCAATGAGTGCGAATCGCTTGCTGCGCATTCCCATGCCAAACGCCGTGCCATCCATTTCAAGGCCGAGTGCCCGCGCATAGTCACCATTACCATCAGCAAGCATCGTGATCTTGCCATCCACGTTCTGATCCTTGCCCCATGCGTGCATGACGAAGACATCGTTCACCGAAACAAAAGCGACTGAATCGACACCTTTTGCTGCTATCGCAGCGGCATTCTCGAGAAATCCCGGGAGATGGCTGGCGGAACAAGTCGGCGTAAAAGCACCTGGTACAGACACGAGAACCACTTTCTTGCCGGTGAAAAGCTCATCAGCAGACATTGCCCCCGGTCCGGATTCGGTCATTACAGCAAATACACCCGATGGCATTTTATCGCCTGCTTGAATTGTCATTGTTCGCTCCTCTTTACCTGCAGAAATAGAAAGATGGTCCAGATGTGACCGTCCGCTATCTTATGCTGAAACTGTCCGG